>Ga0070690_100000104_pt1 | contig 43588 bp, 47 predicted proteins | sample KBSS33HmetaG_FD_64671 | JGI IMG/M metagenome (GOLD analysis project Ga0070690, IMG submission 64671) | Switchgrass rhizosphere microbial communities from Kellogg Biological Station, Michigan, USA - KBS S3-3H metaG | ecosystem: Host-associated > Plants > Roots > Rhizosphere ... | reverse complement strand
TAGCCCCTAGCCCCTAGCCCCTAGCCCCTTGCCCATCCCACTCATCGTGTCGTTGGCGGCGCTCCGTCCGATAGTTGCTCACTTCCAAACGCAGGCCATCCGGATCCTGGAAAAAGGTCGCATGATAGTCAGGTGCATACTCCGGATACAGCTTTGGCGGTGACGCCTCGATTCCGGCTGCCCGCAGATTCTTTGCGGCATCCGCAACGTCCTGCGGAGAATCCACCCGCAGGCAGAGGTGATGCAGCCCAGGGGAATAGGGATCGTGCGGGAACGTATTCCTGGCCGGCCGCAACACGAATCCGAAATGGCGGTTGAAATACTGAATGTGCGGATCGCCGTTAATCGTGAACGTGTTTTTCCTGAATCCCAGAACAGTCATGACCCGGTCGTAGAAGGTCTCGGCGCGGGCAAGGTCGCCTACCGTGATGTAGATATGGTCTATTCCAATGACTTCGGGCATGGCGCGGTTGCAGGCTTTCGGCTCCGGCTTTCGGTAACATTATGCACAAACAACCAAACAGGCTGCCGGGAGGAGATTCCGTGAACCATTCAATCAAGGCGGGAGCGCGCGCATGAGCATTCTGCTCGGTTGCGTCGCCGACGATTTCACGGGGGCCACCGATCTGGCCAACACTCTTGTCAAAGCCGGCATGCGTACCATTCAGTTGCTCGGCGTGCCGCGCAAGGGTCTGCAGGTTCCCGAAGCGGATTGCATCATCATTGCGTTGAAGTCGCGCAGCAATTCCGCCGCCGAAGCCGTCACGATGTCGCTCGCCGCGATGGGTTGGCTGCGTGGACAGAATGCGAAGCAGTTGTACTTCAAGTATTGCTCGACCTTCGATTCCACCGATCAGGGCAATATCGGCCCGGTGGCCGATGCGATGCTGGATGCGCTGGGTGCTGATTTCACGGTATTCAATCCTTCCTTTCCCACCAACAAGCGCACGGTCTACAAGGGCTACCTGTTCGTCGGTGATGAATTGCTGTCCGAATCGGGGATGCGCCATCACCCGCTTACGCCGATGACCGATCCGTCGCTCGTGCGCGTGCTGCAGCGGCAGACCAGACACAAGGTCGGTCTGGTTCAATACCCGACCGTCGTCAAAGGCGCAGCTGCCATTCGCGGTGCATTCGACGACCTGCGCAAGCAAGGTGTCCGTCATGCCGTGCTGGATTCCATCACCGATGACCATCTCATGTCTTTGGGCGAAGCTTGTGCGGACATGAAGCTCGTCACGGGCGGTTCCGGCATGGCGATGGGTCTGCCCGCCAATTTCATCCGCAAAGGCCTCATGAAGGCCGGTCAGCTAGCGGAATTGCCAAAGGTGACCGGGTCGACCGTCGTCATTGCGGGATCGTGTTCGGTTGCTACTCAAGGCCAGGTTGCGCTCATGAAAAAGGATCATGAGGCATTCGAACTCGATCCGATGGCCATCGCATCGGCGCGCGACGTTGCGCAGGATGCCCTCGATTGGGCGGCGAAAAGACTTTCTGAAAAACCGATTCTCATTTATTCGACTGCAACGCCAGAACAGGTAAAGTCCGTGCAGGAAAAGCTCGGGCGCGAGCACGCGGGATCGCTCGTCGAGGAAACCATGGGAAAGATCGCCAAGGGCTTGGTCGCCCATGGCGTACGCCGGTTGCTGGTCGCCGGCGGCGAGACCTCCGGAGCGGTGGTCGGTGCACTGGGTGTAGAAGGCCTCGCGATCGGACCTGAAATCGATCCTGGCGTACCGTGGACGTTTTCCATCGGCCAGCCGTCTTTGGCGCTGGCGCTCAAGTCCGGCAACTTCGGCACGCCGGATTTCTTCACCAAAGCCTTCAAGCTTCAACCTTGAAGGCCCGCTCACCACGAAGGCGCGAAGACACGAAGGAATCCGAATTCGAAGCATAATTGTTGTGGGATACGGGTAATCGCCAGCGGTCCTGCTTCGGCGAACAAGCCCGGATGTCTCGGTTTCGAAAACTTCCGGGTTTCCTTCGTGTCTTCGTGACTTCGTGGTGAGAATAGGTTTTTGTCAAAGCGAAAAATGAACGAAAACAATCTCAGGGAAGAAATCTGCATGCTGGGCAAGTCGATGTTCGACCGCGGACTGACTGTTGGCAGTTCCGGCAACGTCAGCGTGCGCACGGACGATGGCTGGCTGATGACGCCAACCAATTCTTGCCTCGGCCGGCTCGACCCGGCGAAGCTTTCGAAGGTGGATGCGAAGGGCAACCTGCTTTCAGGCGACAAGCAGACCAAGGAATCTTTTCTTCATTTGTCCGTTTACGGCGAACGGCCATCGGCGAAAGCGATCGTGCATTTGCACTCCACGCATTCGGTCGCGGTTTCCTGTCTCGCCGAAGTGGATCCACTGCAGCCCATTCCACCGATTACCGCTTACTATGTAATGAAGATTGGCAACCTCGTTCTGCTGCCTTATTACGCACCGGGAGACATGACGCTTGCCAATGCGGTAAAAGAAGTCGCGGGTAAGCATCACGCCATCCTGCTCGCAAATCACGGTCCGATCGTCGCTGGCAAGGACCTCGAGAGCGCGGTCTATGCAACCGAGGAACTGGAGGAAACCGCCAGGCTCTACCTGTTATTGCGGGGTAATCGCATGAAGATTCTGACTTCCGAGCAGGTGGCGGAACTGCACAGGAAGTGGCCGCAGTAAATCGGTGGACGCTGAGCGGTGAACCGTTAACGGTGAACAGACCTCTTGGCTGATCCTAACTGCTGTAAGGTTCTGACGCCGGTTCGATAGACAATGGTGGATCTATTTTCAACGCAGCTTCATCACAACAACCCAAGGAGATCACATGAACCAGAAACTCGTAATCGGTTCGGCGCTGGCCGGCCTCATTGCCCTGACCTCGGCTGTGAACGCCGTGGCCGCCGATGAAAAAGGCAAGGAAAAGTGCTACGGGGTTGCCAAAGCCGGCGCCAACGACTGCGCCAGTGCTACCGGTACACATTCCTGCGCAGGAAAGGCGAGCACTGACAATGCGCCCGAGGAATGGGCTTACGTTGCCAAAGGTACGTGCGACAAGCTTGGCGGCAAGCTGTCGTATAAGAAGTAAACCCTTGGCCTCAATTTGTCGGCGCGTACGACTCGAAGGAGGATCGTGTCGACGATAACGCAAGCATGAGCCCGCCTGGCGTTTGCGGTGGCAATGACGCATTGCGCGGGGTGGGCATCGGTCTGCGTGCCCGCCACTACCGCGAGTTTCTCGATTCGCGTCCCCGGGTTGACTGGCTGGAGGTCCACAGCGAAAACTATTTCGGCCAGGGGGGCTACGATCTGCATGTACTGGAGCAGGCGCGCGCTGACTATCCCATCAGCCTGCATGGCGTAGCGTTGTCGCTCGGCTCGGCGGACGGTCTGCGCGAGGCACATCTGGCAAAGCTCAAGCGGCTGGTCGATCGCATCGAGCCGGCGCTGGTCTCGGAGCATCTATGCTGGGGCGCGTTCGGTCCACGCCATTTCAACGATCTGCTGCCACTGCCTTATACGCGCGCTGCACGCGATCAGATCGTTGCGCATATCACCCAGGTGCAGGAAATCTTGCAGCGGCCGATCCTCGTCGAGAACGTGTCGAGTTACCTGCAATTCCGCGCGTCCGAAATCCCGGAGTTCGACTTCCTGGCAGAGGTTGCCGACCGCAGCGGTTGCGGCATTCTGCTCGACGTCAACAACCTGTATGTAAATTCGGTGAATCATGGTTTCGATCCCGCGGACGCATTGCACGCAATTCCTGCGCACGCGGTGAGCGAGATTCATCTTGCCGGACATTCCGCCGCTGGAGACCTTCTGATTGACGATCACGGTTCGCGTGTCGCGCCCGAGGTCTGGGATCTTTACGTCGCAGCGTGCAGTTGTCTGGGTCCGGTGCCCACACTCGTCGAATGGGACACTCACCTTCCGCCTCTTGAAGTGCTGCTGGACGAAGCGGCCATGGCGGCACGCATTTCGGAGCGCGAGTATGCGTGAACTGGCTGAATTGCAGGGGCGCTTCGGCTCCGCGCTGGATGCGCGCGACAGCGAGACGGGTGCGCTGGAAATGTTCGTCGGTGACTTCGCGCAGATCCGGCATCGATTGGACATTTATCGCGGCAACACGACTGCGAGTACCCATAAGGCGCTGGAAGCCGCCTATCCGGTCATTGCAAGGATTGTAGGCACTGAATTCTTCTCGGGGCTGGCCAGGGAGTACCGGTTGCGTTTTCCATCGCACGACGGAGATCTCAACGAATACGGCGAATTTTTCGCCGCTTTCCTGGCTGATTTTGCGCCTGCCCACGAATTGCCTTACCTGCCGGATGTTGCGCGTCTGGAGTGGCATGTACACTGCGCACATTACGCCGCCGATGTCGCGCCGTTTGATGCCGCGCGGCTGGCGTCGGTGCCGCTCGAGCGCCAGCTTGAACTGCGCCCGCTGTTGCATCCGGCCTGCGCGGTCCTTCATTCCACTTACCCGCTCGCCCGACTCTGGCAAGTGCACCAGGACACCTTCGGCGGCGAATTCGAAGTCGATTTTTCTCGGGGGCCGGGCCATGCACTGGTGCTCCGGCCTGGATTCAAGGTCGAAGTTGCGCTGATCAATGATGCTGAGGCGGCGTTTCTTGCAGCCGCACACGGAGGCGCAACGCTGGTCGCCGCTCTGTCGGCAGCCCAATCGCGGGGTGCCTTGTTCGACCTCGGCCGCTCTCTCGCGAGCTGGGTCGAATCCTCGGTCATCGTCGATTTTAGCCTCCAGAGGATATAGCGTGTCCCTGATGCCTCAGCGCTGACCCCTGGCTAGCGGGGCGCCCGCGACGCATAATGCCCGCACGTTGCAGTTGTCACCATTAATTGGGAGTCCCATGCCAGAGCGGCTTGCCGTTTATCCCAGCCTCAAGGATAAAGTCGTGTTCATCACCGGCGGAGGTTCCGGAATCGGCGCATCGATAGTGCAAGCGTTCGCGCGCCAGGGAGCGAAGGTCGGCTTCGTGGATATTGATGAGGCAGCGAGCGAAAAACTCATCGAGAACCTCAAAGGCGCCGCGACGCAGCCACGGTTCTTGCGCTGCGATGTGCGCGAAATCGGCCAGTTGCGCGACGCAATCAGGTCAACGCAATCAGAACTCGGCGATATCGGCGTGCTGGTCAATAATGCCGCGCGCGACGACCGTCATACGATCGAGAACGTGACGGTCGAGTATTGGGACGAGCGCCTTGCAGTCAATCTTCGCCACCAGTTCTTTGCATCGCAGGCCGTTGTCGACCAGATGAAGCGCCTGGGCAGCGGTTCGATCATCAATTTCGGCTCGACTTCCTGGATGACTGCGACCGGTGGCATGCCCGCTTACACCACCAGCAAGGCGGCCATCCACGGGCTGACCCGGGGACTCGCACGCGACCTTGGGCCGTTCAATATCCGCGCCAATACGATATCCCCAGGCTGGGTCATGACCGAACGCCAGAAGAAACTCTGGCTCGATGCCGAAGGGGAGAAACAGATCGACATTCGGCAATGTCTCAAAGGCCGGCTGCAACCTGAAGACCTTGCCAACATGGCGTTATTCCTTGCCTCAGACGACGCGAAGATGATTACGTCGCAGAATCTGGTTGTCGACGCGGGATGGACCTAGAGACAGTGAATAGTGAACAGGGAATAGTGAATAGTGAAGACAAGGACAAACAAATTGGTCAAGAAACTTGCACGGTAATCGCGATTCCGGGATTCTCCTGCCATTCACCATTCACCATTCACCATTCACCATTCACCATTCACCATTCACCATTCACCATTCACCGTCTAGCCGGTGCCGAAGTCGGGCTCGAAGCGCACACGGCCAGTAATCGAGGCGCCGGGGGAAAGGATCGCGCCGCCGATCTGATCGGATTCGAGATCTCCGAGATTCAGCCAGTCGACGGTATTACTGACCGGCTCGACACACAGGAACGCTCGCGTAGGGGGCGTGTAGACGACCAGGTAGGATAGCGGCGCCTGCGTGCTCATGCGCAGGCGGCGCCCCGTTTCCGGCCAGCGTATCGTGGCCACGTGCTTCCACCCGATGAAATTGTTGTCCAGCGTGATGGAGCCCATTTTCAATCCGCGCGCGAGCGATTCGACGGTGTCGTTGCGGGTCAGCCGTACCGGCATATCGTGTTCCGCCTCCCACATCTGCGAAACTTCGGCCTGCAGCGTCATGCCGGGGGTATAGGGAAAATACGGATGCAGGCCAATTCCCACGGGCATCGCGGCCGCATCGGTATTGGCTACGATGAGTTCTACCTCCAGGCTTCGAGGCGTCAGTAAGAAGTGCTGCTCGGCCCGGTAGGCGAACGGCCAGTCGCCGCGTTCGTGTTCCAGCACGAGGCTGGCGGAAGAGGTGTCATGCGCAGTGATCTTCCACGGTAACTTCCATCCGTTGCCATGAATTGCGTGTGGCGAGTTGCCGAAATTTCGGGGCAACGAGATGTGCCGTCCGGCAAACACGAAGCGGCCGTCGCGTACGCGTCCGCTGAATGGCACCAGCGGAAAACTCGCCATCATCTGCGGATTGGCTTCAGTCAACCCCTCGGGACTGGCGGGCCGCATCCACTCGACGGTCTGTCCCTTTTCCTTGCCATAGAAGCGTGCGATAGAACCGCCGATGGCGGGCGCGAGGTCAAGGTGAAGTGTGCCGGCGGCGATGCTGATGACCGGTTTGTCTTTCATGGCGTTCTCACCGGCAGTCGATAGAAACGGATCGCATTGTCGCTCATGATTGCCATTTGATCTGCCGAAGTTTGCGAGGCGATGAATTGTCTCGCTGCGGCGAGCCAGCCATCATAGTCGGCATTGAGCAGCATCACCGGCCAATCGCTGCCCCAAACCAGGCGATCCGCGCCGAAGCATTCAATCAGGTGCTCGGCGTAGCGGCGCAGGTCCCCGGGTTTCCAGTTCGGACGCGCTTCGGTCACCAACCCGGAGAGTTTGCAGTACGCCGGCGTTTCACGCGCGATATGGCCCATGTCCTGGGCCCAAGGCTGCCACATGCCGTTGGCTATATCCGGTTTGCCGCCGTGATCGACGATGGCGCGCAGGTCCGGATTGCGGGTGAGGAAGGTAAGCGCCGCCTTTAGATAGGCAGGGCGCACCAGCAGATCGAACGACAGGTCGAGTTCCTTGACTGCGTGCAATGCCGGAACGATCTTCGGCTGCAGAATCCATTCTACATCGGCGATTTCCTGCAGCATGGGACGGATGCTACGCAGGAGGGGTTCGTTCGCCAGATCGCGCAAGAGGTCGGGCGCGTCGCCCGCCGCCATGTCGATCCAGCCGACCACGCCCTTGATCAGCCCATTGCTGGCGCGCGCCTGGTCGAGCAACCAGCGCGTCTCCGCGACGGTCTGCGCCGCCTGCACGACGATGCTGCCCGAAATGCCGTTTTCGGCTGCGAGCGACCGGTAATCTTCGACCAGATAGTCCCGTTCGATCGGCGCCAACGCGGGATTGCGCCCATCGCCTATCCAACCGTAGTCGGCGCGAGAAAGTTTCCAGAGGTGATGGTGCGCATCGATCACGGCGTTGGGGCCTGAGCGCTCATCAATCCCGCGGTCTTGAGATCACCCCACAGACCGGGCGGAATCGCCTTATCCAGCATGAGCAGGTTCTCCTGCAGTTCCGCGGCGCTGCTGATTCCGGGGATGACGCTGGCAACGCAGGGATGATGCAGCGGGAACTGCAGTGCGGCTGCTTTCAGCGCCACGCCGTGCGACGCGCAGATTTTTTCAATGGCCGCGACTTTCGCCAACACTTCGCCCGGCGCGGGCGCGTAGTTGAACCATGCGTCCTTGATTGCTCCGCTGGCGAGTATGCCGGAGTTGTAAGGTCCCCCCAGGATAATTCCGATGTCCCGTTTCTCGCACAGTGGCAGGAATGACTTCAGCGCTTCCTGTTCAAGCAGCGTGTAGCGTCCTGCCAGCAGGAAACAGTCGAAGTCGCCCGCTTCCGCGAATGCCTCGCAAGCTTCCCATTCGTTGAGTCCGCAGCCGATTGCCTTGACCATACCCTGATCGCGCAGTGAAAGCAGCGCCTTGTAAGCACCCGCCATTGCTTCCCGGAACACATCCGCAAAGCGGTCGCCCTGGTTGCGGCGATCGACGTCGTGGATAAGCAGGATGTCGACGCGGTCCGTGCCGAGGCGATTGAGGCTGTCCTCGAACGAACGCATCGTGCCGTCGTAGCTGTAATCGTTGAAGCGGGCAAAGGCAGTAATGTCGCGAAACAAGCCCGCGTCGGTCGCTGTTCCGAAGGCGGGCCGCAGGCGCCAACCCACCTTGGTCGACACCACGACGCCAGTATCCGCAAACAGCCTCAGTCCGCCGCCCAGGCGTCGTTCGGAAAGTCCATGTCCATATAACGGCGCCGTGTCGAAGTAACGGATCCCCGCGGCATAGGCAGCGGTCAAGGTATCGATCACGTTGCGCTCTGACATCGCGACATACATGTTGCCGAGGCCCGTACCGCCGAACCCGAATACCGAGAGCGCGAGCTGTGAACGGCCCAGCGTTTTGCGACCCAAAGCCATCGTTCCCTCCGCAAATCAATCCCGTTCGATGGTAGCACGCAGGTTTGTGCGCTCCCGCGCCGGTTTTTTTGCAGCGCAACCAGAAATGCACTTGCTCCGGGGCGGGCAACTAGGGGATGCTAGCCGGCGCACTAGAACAAGAATGTCGGAGGAGCCAGTTGCGATGCTGAAGAACATCGACCCGCTGTTGTCGCCGGATTTGCTGTCCACGCTGCGCGCGATGGGGCATGGCGACGAACTGGCGATAGTCGATGCCAACTACCCCGCCGCGTCGAGCGGACGTCCAGTGATCCGCGCCGATGGTTCGCAGGTGCCCGCAGTGGCGGCAGCGGTGCTCTCGCTAATGCCGCTTGACGAATTTGTGCCCTGCGCGGCTTTCCATATGCAAGTGGTGGACAACCCTGGCGGCCAGATGCCGATCTTCGAAGAATTCCGCGCCCTGCTGCGCAAGTACGAACCGAGAATGGCGAAGCTCGAGGGGATCGAACGCTTCGCGTTCTATGAGCGGGTGAAAAAATGTTATGCCGTGGTTGCTACCGGTGAACGCCGGTTGTACGGCAACCTGATTCTGAAAAAAGGCATTGTCCGGCCCGACTAAGGAGAGCATCGTGCGCCTGTTCGAGCTGCGTGGGATTTCCAAGAATTTCGGCGCCATCCAGGCACTGACCGGGGTCAATCTGAAGATCGATGCGGGCGAGGTGCTCGGTCTGATGGGCGACAACGGTGCCGGCAAGTCCACGCTGATCAAGATCATGGCTGGCAACTTCCTGCCCACCAGCGGCGAGATCTGGCTCAAAGGCGAAAAGGTGGAATTTCACAACCCGGTGGACGCGCGCAACAAAGGCGTGGAAGTCGTCTACCAGGACCTGGCGTTGTGCGACAACCTCACCGCGGCGGAAAACGTTTTCCTCGGGCGTGAAGCCAAGCGCAAATTCGGCCCATTCAATCTCATCCACTACTCCGCCATGTTCCGGGAAGCCGCGCGCCATTTCGCCGAGCTGAAATCGGAAACGCGCCCGCGCGACCTGGTGAGGCAGATGTCCGGCGGCCAACGCCAGGCAGTGGCCATCGCGCGCACGCGGCTATCGAATCCCGACATCGTGCTGATGGACGAGCCGACCGCGGCGATCAGCGTGCGTCAGGTCGCCGAGGTGTTGGACTTGATCCGCCGGTTGCGCGATCAGAATATCGCCGTCATCCTGATCAGCCATCGCATGCCGGACGTGTTCGCCGTATGCGACCATGTATCGGTGATGCGTCGTGGCAAAGTGGTCGCCGACAAACCGATCAAGCAGACTTCCCCGGAGGAAGTCACCGGCCTGATCACCGGTGCGATCGAAACCGCCTGAACATGAGGATGTCGGCGAATGAGTGAATCGCTGGAAGAAATTGCGCACCGCAAGGACAAGGGCGCTCTGCGGGAGATGCTTCGCAGCCAGCCTTTCTGGGTGACTGTGGCACTTGTGCTTATGTGCGTGGTGATGTCGCAGATGTCGAACGTATTTTTCACCGAAGACAACTTCTTCAACGTAACGCGCAACTTTGCGTTTATCGGCATCATCGCCATGGGCATGACTGCGGTCATCATCACCGGCGGCATCGATCTGTCGGTCGGGTCGGTCGTCGGCATCTCCGGCATGGTTACCGCGATGGTGCTTCACGCCGGACATTCCTGGTGGGCCGGAATCATTGCAGGCCTGCTGACCGCGCTGGCGTGCGGGCTGGTAAACGGTATCCTGATCGCGTACGTGCGCCTGTCTTCGTTCATCGTCACGCTGGGCATGTTTGGCATTGCCCGGAGCCTGGCCCAGGTATTGTCCGAGAACCACATGATTTACGAGTTCGGGCCGGACGAGAAGATCTTCTTCCAGATCGGTGGGGGGATGTTTCTTGGTTTGGCCAACCCGTTCGTTTTGCTGGTGCTGCTGACCGTTTTTTTTATCATCGTCTTCCGTTACACCACGTGGGGGCGTTGGGTGTATGCGATCGGAGGCAATGAAAATGCGGCGCGCCTGACCGGCGTTCCCGTGAATCGCATGAAGCTGTCGGTCTATGTGCTCTCGTCGCTGATGGCCGGGATCTCGGCGGTGCTGCTGGTGAGTTGGCAGGGTGCCGCGATCAATGCCATGGGAACGGGATACGAATTGCGCGTGATCGCATCGTCGGTGATCGGCGGTGCGGACCTGATGGGCGGCGCCGGCGGGGCATATGGATCGTTCATCGGCGCGGCCCTGATCGAAGTGATCCGAAACAGTTTGCTTCTGGCCGGAGTGGATGCAAACTGGGAAGGTACGTTCGTTGGTCTGTTTATCGTGTTTGCCGTGTTGTTGAGCAAGTTCCGAGGAATGCGCTCGGGGTGATAACCCGGGCCAATTACGACATGAGGAGGAACGCAATGAAAAGCACGTTGATAGCAGCAGCAATGGCAGGATTGTTCGGACTGCCGGGATTCGCCGGCGCAGCCGATGGCAAGATGGTATTCGCGTTGGTACCCAAGAACATGAATAACCCGTTCTTCGACCAGGCCCGCGACGGCTGCAAGAAAGCCGAGAAGGAAAGCGCTGGCAAGATCGAGTGCAGGTACATCGGGCCGGGCGAGCATGGCGGCGGCGACGAGCAAGTGAAAGTAGTACAAGACCTGATTACGGCGAAAGTCAACGGCATTGCCGTATCGCCGTCCAACGCGCCTGCCATGGCCAAGGTGCTGGAACGTGCCAAGGCGGCAGGCATTCCGGTCACGACCTGGGACTCCGACCTCTTGCCGAAAGACAAGGGACTGCGCAGCACCTATGTCGGCACCAAGAACTACGACATCGGCGTGAACCTGGCCAAGATCGCGATGAAGTTGAAGCCCAAGGGCGGCACCATCTGCATCCAGTCTGGCGGCGCGGCGGCGGCCAATCACAATGAGCGCATGCAAGGCATCCGCGATACGATCGCCGGCAAGAAGTCCAAGGAGTCGCCGGGCGAGCGTCTGACCGGACAAAACGGCTGGAAGGAAGTCGACGGCTGTCCGCTCTACACCAACGATGACTTCCCGTTGTCGGTGACCCAGATGGGCGAGATCCTTGCCAAATATCCGGACCTCACCGCCTTCGTGCCGACCGGCGGATTCCCGCAGTTCGTGCCCAATGCCTACAAGCAGGTAGTGGACAAGAACATGGAGCGCATCAAGAGCAAGAAGACCATCCTCGTCGTGGCCGACACGCTACCGATGCAGATGGATCTGATGAAGGCCGGATACAGCCATGGCCAGGTCGGCCAGCGGCCGTTCGACATGGGTTACAAGTCGATGTTCGTGCTCAAGGACCTGGTGGACAAGAAGAAGGTCGACGATCCCATCTATACCGGCCTGGATGTCTGCGAGCCGGAAACTGCGGCAACCTGCATCGCCAAGTAGTCCCAACCTCCATCGACGGCCACCGCAATCGCGGTGGCCTTTTTTTTAGCGATCCAGGGTGCGCGTGAGTTCAGACAGATAACGGAACCCCATCTGCGCGTACCGGTAACTTGGCGCGAGGGCGGGATCCTGTTCCGCTTCCACCACCAGCCAACCGCGATAACCATGATCGCGCAGCAGCGTCAGCAGTGGTTTGAAATCGATGGCGCCGTCGCCAGGCACCGTGAAGACACCCTTCAATACCGAATTCAGAAAACTCCAGTTGTTCTTGCGGGCCTGATCTACGACTTCGGCACGCACGTCCTTGCAATGCACATGGCACACGCGCGCGATGTGCCTTTTGAGCACGTCCAGGGGATCGCCGCCTGCGAAGCGAATGTGGCCGCTGTCGAAAAGCAAGCCTACGTCTGGACTGGTCAGCGACATCAGACGATCGATATCGGCAACGCTCTCGACGTAAGCGCCCATATGATGATGATAGGCAAGCCCGACCCCTTTCGATAACGTGTAGCGGGCGAACGCATCGAGCCTGCCTGCGTATTCGTGCCATTGGGCGTCGCCCGCAAACTGCGGGCGCCGAGACAACCCCACGGCCTGCTTTCCCTGGATCGAATCGGCGACCTCGCCATAGACCATTACGTTCGCGCCATTGCTGGAGAGTAATTGGAGGTGGGGGCCCACTGCCTCGATTTCTTCGTCGACCGAACGGTGTGCGAGTTCGCCGGAATACCAACCCGACACCAGTTCCACGCGGTATTGCGCCAGCACCTTGCGCAACTCCTCCGGAGCCCGGGGAAATTTGTTGCCAAGTTCGAAGCCGCGGTAACCGATTTCGCTGCCTTCGGACAGGATTCTTTCCAGTGGCGTGTCGCCACCGAGCGCGGGCAGGTCGTCGTTGGCCCAGGAGATCGGATTGATGCCGATCTTGAAGTCGAAGGATTTCATGTTCGTGCCTTTTGCTGTCGCTTGCCTTGCTCGTAGGCCTGGCGCGCGGTGGCCACTTCCTTGCGCTGCGAGACTTCCGGCACCGGCACCTCCCACCACCAGCCGCCTTCCTCGGTCGAGCGATCCGGATCGGTCTCAATGCAGATCAACGAGGTATGCGCTGCCCGGCGGGCACGCCCCAGAGCCTCTTCCAGACCGGCGATGTCGTCGGCTTTCTCGGCAATCGCGCCGAGCGCAGAAGCATGGGCTACGTAATCGACATGCGGTGCGCCGCCGATGGAATGTACTCCCTCGTCAAACAAATTGTTGAAAGGCGCGCCGCCGCAGGCCTGCTGAAGCCGGTGAATGCACCCGTAGCCCCGGTTGTCGAGCAGCACGATCACCAGTTTGAGACCGAGCATCACCGAGGTGGCGATCTCGGAATTCATCATCAGGTAACTGCCGTCGCCGACGATCACGATGACCTCGCGTTCGGGGTGCGCCATTTTTACCCCGAGCCCGCCGGCGATCTCGTAACCCATGCACGAGTAACCGTATTCGAGGTGATAACCGCCGGGCACCGATGTGCGCCAGAGCTTGTGCAGTTCGCCGGGCAACCCACCCGCGGCGCAAACCACGATGTCGCTCGCCGGCGAGTCAGCTCTGGAACGCTGGACGGCGCCGATAACCTCGCCCTCGTAAGGCAGCTTTGCATCGCGCCGGCCAGTGATCGCATCGACTTGCGCACGCCATTGCGCGGCCAGCTTCACGGCCCGGGACGTCCATGCGGCATCCGCTTTCCACCCCGGCATCGCCGTATCGAGCGCCTGCAATCCCGAACGCGCGTCGGCTTGCAAGGCCAGCCCACGGCGTTTGATTGCATCCAGCCCATTGACGTTGAGGTTCATCAGCGTCGCCTGCGGGAACAGCGAATGCGATCCGGTGGTGAAATCCTGCAACCGCGATCCAGCCGCGAGTATCAGGTCAGCATCGCGGGCGATTGCGTTGGCAGCGGTCGATCCGGTTACGCCGATCGAGCCAAGCTGCAGGGAATGATCCCACGGCAGGGCGCCTTTGCCAGCCTGCGTTTCCGCCACCGGCACGCCGTGCCCGTCGGCGAAGTCGCACAGCACGTCCGTCGCATCGGCGTACAGCACACCGCCGCCGGCAATAATCAGCGGACGACTTGCGCGCTTCAGCGCGGCAACTGCTTCGCGCAACTGTGCGGGAGCCGGCGGGATGGCACGCAACGATGCTCTCTGCGGAGAGAAAAAATCCTCCGGCCAGTCGTGCGCCATGGTCTGTATGTCCTGCGGCATCGCCAATGTCACAGGGCCACATTGCGCCGGATCGGTGAGCACATGAATTGCGCGCGGCAACGCCGTCAGCAACTGTTCCGGATGGACGATGCGGTCGAAGTAGCGCGACACCGGCCTGAAGCAATCGTTGGCCGATACACCGCCGTCGTGAAAATCCTCCAGCTGCTGCAATACTGGATCGGGTGCACGCGACACGAAGATGTCTCCAGGCAGAAACAACACTGGCAACCGGTTCACATGTGCGACCGCGGCGGCAGTCACCATGTTGGTCGCGCCCGGACCGATCGAGGTGGTGCAGGCCATCATGCGCCGGCGCATGTTCGCTTTCGCGTAGGCGATCGCGGCCAGCGCCATTGCCTGTTCATTGTGGGCGCGATACGTCGGCAGGCGATCACGATACTGGTAAAGCGCTTCGCCGATTCCGGCCACGTTACCGTGGCCGAAGATGGCGAACACGCCCCCGAACAACGGCGGTTCGGCCTCGAGATCGGTACGCAATTCCGCAAGATAGCGCACCAACGCCTGCGCCACAGTCAACCGGATCGTACTGCCCATGTCCTTGCTCCCGTTTGCCCGCTGATCTGCGGGATCTGAAATCTACGTCAACTGAAAGGTTCACCACGACAGCTTCGGCCGTAAGTGTTTCACCTTAAGGCGCGAAGACACGAAGAAAGGCCGAAATCTGACGGGGAGGATGTGAGAACGGGGAAAGGATTTGCGTGGATGAACAGTTAAAACCCGCTGCTCATTTGCAACCCGGACCTACTCGCCCGATCTTGCACTTCTTCGTGTCTTCGCGCCTTCGTGGTAACTCCGTACTCCTATTTTCCACCCGGATCAAAACTTCGTACAATCTTCCGTCACGCTGAACGACAAACCGACCTGCACCGCAATGCAGCAATCGCGGCGAGCAATCAAGACTCAGCCGGGGAGGAAACATGATCGAAGTGGCGATGTTCGGCGCCGGCCGCATCGGCAAGATCCACGGGGCCAATCTGGCGGCGCAACCTGGGGTCAGGCTACGCTATGTGGTGGATGTAAGCGCAGTCGCCGCCGGCGAAGTGGCCGAACGCCACGGAGCAAAAGTCGCGAGCGCCGAGGTTGCACTGAAAGATCCCGCCGTCGGGGCTGTCGTCATTGCGTCCAGCACCGACACCCATGCCGATCTGATCACGCGTGCGGCCGGCGCAGGCAAGGCGATCTTCTGCGAAAAGCCGGTCGATCTCGCGCTCGATCGCGCGCGCGCATGCATCGACGCGGTTTCGAAGGCTGGTGTGCTGTGCATGATCGGCTTCCAGCGGCGCTTCGATCCCACCTTCTCTTCCTTGAAGGAGCGCCTCGACGCCGGCGAAATCGGCAATCCGGAAATGCTGATCATAACCAGCCGGGATCCGGGTCCGCCGCCGGTCAGCTATATCAAGGTCTCCGGAGGTATCTTCAAGGATATGCTGATACATGACTTCGACGTGTTCCGCTGGATATTCGGCGACGAAGCGAACAGCGTGTACGCAACCGGCAGTTGCCTGGTGCAGAAGGAAATCGGCGAAGCGGGCGACGTCGATTCCACTGCGGTTACCATCAGGACCAGGACCGGCCGCCTTTGCCAGATCAATACTACGCGGCGCGCTGCTTACGGCTATGATCAGCGCTTCGAAGTGCTCGGCACCAAGGGACAGTTGCAGGCCGGGAATCACAAGCCGACGCAGGTATTCGCGCACACTGCCGCGAGCGTCAGCGAGGATAAGCCTGAATATTTCTTTCTCGAACGGTACCGCGCCGCCTATGCACTCGAAATGGCGCACTTCTTTGACTCCCTGGCGCACGGCAAGCCGGTGCGCACGACGCTCCAGGATGGCGTCAAGGCGCTCGAACTTGCCGACGCCGCGACGCGCTCCTGGCAGGAAGGGCGCATCGTCACGCTGTAGCTTGCAACCAGGAACATATCTCGATGAATGCACCGCTTCGCATAGGCATCGCCGGTATCGGACGCATGGGACAGCGCCATGCGCTCAATCTCGCGCATCGGACGCTGGGCGCCGAGCTCGTGGCGGCATGCAGCCCCGTCGCCGGCGAGCTCGAGTGGGCGAGGGATAAGCTCGGAGTCAAACATCTTTATGGCGACTACAAGGATCTGCTTGCACATCCGGAACTGGACGCCGTTTTTTTGGTGACACCGACCACGTTGCATGCGGACCAGATCATTCAGGGCCTTCAGGCCGGCAAGCATGTGTTCTCGGAGAAACCGCTGGCGCTGAATATTCCCGACTGCCTCAGGGTCGAGCAGGAGGCCGCCAAACACCCGAAGCAGAAAGTCATGATCGGGTTCGTGCGGCGCTTCGACCCGAGTTATCGCGATGCATACGAAAAGGTCAGCTCGGGTCTGATCGGCCGCCCTTTTCTGGTCCGTTCCCAGACGGCGGACCAGAACGATCCGAGCGGATTCTTCGTGCGCTTTGCGCCCACCAGCGGGGGGGCCATGCTCGACATGAGCGTGCACGATATCGACGTTGCGCGCTGGTTCCTCGGCGCGGGCGGAGCCAAGCGCGTGTACGCCGCGGGCACCATAGCGATCCATAAAGGCCTCGCCGGGTGCGGGGACGTGGACAATGGTGTGGCGATCTGCGAATTCGGCGACGGCCAGATTGCCTGCTTCTATGCCTCGCGCACCATGGCCCACGGCCACGAAACCCTTTCCGAGATCATCGGCACGCAGGGACGCCTCATGATCGGGCAGAACCCGCGCATCGATCGCGTGGAGATTTCCGACGCGCACGGCGTGCGCAACGAATGCACGCCGACTTTCTACGAGCGCTTCGCCGAAGCCTTCCAGCGCGAAGCCCAGGCTTTCGTCGATGCGGTGGCGGGCGATCTTACGATGCCGCTGACCTTGCGCGATGCGACCGAGGCCACACGCATCGGCATCGCGCTCACACAGTCACTGCGCAGCGGAAAAGCAGTGGACGTCGAGTAGCTCGTGTAGTGTGCCGACTTCTGCGGTTCAATGTTTACACGATGCTCCTGTTTTTCATCGAACGAATCAGGTTCATACCTAAATATAACAATGGAGGTAAGCCGTGAAGGTGAGCATGAAAACCGGGCGCCTGTGCGTAGGCCTGCTTGCCATGATGGTTTGCGCGGACTTGCATGCGATGATGGAGGCCGATAAATTCATCGGCGCCTGGCGCCTGATCTCCGCGGAGTTCCGCGCCGAGGACGGCACAGTCGCCGAGTCACCGTATGGCCCCGAACCGCAAGGCTTGCTGATGTATGACGCGCACGGCAGTATGTCCGCGCAACTGGCGCAGAAGGGTCGTACACCGTTCGCGATTGCGGATCGCATGGCAGGCGCGCCTGATGAAATAAGAGCCGCATTCCAGAGTTATCAAGCCTACTACGGACGCTACAAGATCGACGAGCGAGAGCACGTTGTCACGCATACGGTGGTCCAGTCTCTATTGCCCAACTGGGTGGGCACGGAGCAGCGTCGCCAATACAAGTTCCAGGACGGCAAGCTTATTCTGCGCACGCCGCCCCTTCTCATTGGCGGGAGGCGGCTGACGGGCGAACTGGTATGGGAAAAAATCAAGTTGGGCAAAGAGTAGCAACGCAGGCTGCGTGGTTCGCCAAGAGGGGAGCAGGCTGGTATGGTGTCCGGGTGGATTGCGGTTTCAGGTTCCTGATTACCGAATCACATCACGAGGAGAAATTCATGACGAAGAGTGAAAAAGGCCCAAATCAGAGCAACAGGAATTCCAGGCCGCCCCAGGAGGATGTCACCAAGCAAAAGCAAAAACAAAAAGCAGAAGGGCAGGAAGTGGCTGGTCGACACAAGAACGACGGTCAAAAAGACCACAAGGGCAGGAGATAACGAAATTCTGCAAAGCAAAAGCCTTGTCGCAACACGAACAGTTCAAGTGTTGTTCTTGTCACAGCATGGTCGAGCCGTTGAAAAATATGATTGTGTGGCTTCAATCTCACGAGACGGTGCTTTGGTATCTGGCCGGAGGGTCGACGGTCCTTGCCATCGTCACTGCGATGGCCCTGCCGACGTTATTGGGGTTCATTCCCTCCGACTACTACTCGCGCGCGGGGTCCGGCAGAGGTTCGTGGGCTGATTACCACCCCGTCACGCGAGTGCTGTTGTTGACCGGCAAAAACGTATTCGGGGTTGTGCTCGTGGCGATGGGGATACTCATGCTGGTGTTGCCGGGCCAGGGCATTCTCACGATTCTCGTCGGCATCATGCTGTTGAATTTTCCGGGCAAACGCCGGTTCGAGCGATGGATTGTCTCGCGGCCGCCGGTGCTTCGGTCCATCAACTGGCTTCGGCGGCGTAACGGGCGCCCTCCGCTCGTCGAATGAAGCAACCGCTGAAGTCGCCTTTCTTGGCCTTCGTGGCAAATCCGGAACCGCGTCAATCGTCGGTGAAACCGACCCCATCGGTCGGCAGGTTGGACACGGCCTTTGCGACTGGTTAAGACGCTTCGCGCCGTTGCCATATACGAGGCTACGAAAGGCCTGCTGGTATTGCTGACCGGGTTTGGACTCTTGTTCGCCTTGCACGGCGACGTCCAGCATGTCGCCGAGCGACTGGTTGCACACTTGCACCTTGATCCCGCCAGTCATCTACCCCGCATTTTTATCGACGCCGCGGCAAAGGTCACTGACAAACGCCTGTGGATGTTCGCCGCGCTCGCGGCTGCCTATGCTCTGGTTCGGTTTGTCATGGCCTGCGGCTTATGGATGCAGAGGCGCTGGGCGGAATGGCTCGTCGCGCTCAGCGCGGCCATCTATTTGCCCTTCGAGATTCACCAGCTTTTGAAAGGGTTCGACTGGATCGTCATCGGCGCGCTCGCTCTCAACGTGCTGGTCATCGCGCTCATGGTGGCAGCCTTGCACCGTCCGCGCACGAAGCACATTTGATTTCCGGCGGTTTCTAAAGCAGCCCGAGCCTTCTCAGCATCGAAACGCCGTCCCAAATCAGTTTGCATCCGGTGGAGAACAGCAGGATATTCGCCCAGCGATAGACGAGAGCGTCGGTAATGTGCTGCTGCATCCACAAACCAAGATAAACGCCGATCGGAGCAAGCGGCAGGAGCACGAGCGCGGCCTGCAGATTTCGCAGGTGAAGCTGGCCAAGAAAATAGTAGGGCACCAGCTTCACATAGTTCACCACCATGAAAAACATCACTGTGGTGCCGACGAAAAGTTTTCTCTCCAGCTGCTGGGGCATGAGGTACACCAGCAACGGCGCGCCGCCGTTGTGGCAAATGAAACTGGTGAAGCCCGACAGCGCCGACCAGAACCCCCCCCTCGCGAGAGATACGCCTGCCGGTTTCTGGCGGCGGGCAAGTCCGCTCCAGTTGAGCAGAGGGAAACCGACGCCGATCGCACCCACCAACAGCAATAACCAGCCTTTGTTCAGCAGCCCGAAACACAGCGTACCCAACGCAATGCCGACGAGTGCGCCGGGCAGGATGATGCACAGGTTAGGCCAATGGAATGATCCCGCGAAGCGCCGCAGGCCGATGACATCCATCGCGCACAGGATAGGCAGCATGATGCCGGCTGCTTCGTCGGGCGCAATGACCAGCGACAGCAGCGGCACCGCCAGGCCGCCCATCGCGCCGCCGAAGCCTGATTTGGAAATTCCCGTAATCAGAATTGCGGGGATCGCGAGCGCATAGAAGAGCGGATCGGTGATCATCCTCGGAATCGTTGCATCCAAAACAAACGGCATCCCGTTGGGATGCCGTTTGGGACCTTGCATGATACGGATTCCAGCGCAATCCGGCGAACCGAAGGCTCCGGTGAGACTAAAGGGCTAGCCCGGATATTTCATCAGGCCACCCCCGTTTGCGTGCAGGTGCGTCTGTCTCGCCCAGTCCTCCGCCATAATTCCGCGTCCTGACGAAATATCCGGGCTAGTTGGTTTTTCTGCCTTGGGTTACCACGGGGGTGTTGTCGTTCTTCTTCGCCAGGCTGCCATCGCCGGGCTTGCCATCCTTCACGTCCTTCTTGATTTTGGCCTTGGTGCTTTTGTATGCCTTCTTGGTACCGGTACCCACCTGATGGCCGACGTCGACAGCGGCATCCTTGGCGCCCTTGCCAGCAGCCTTCGCATCGGATTTGAATTCTTCCTTGGTGTATTTCTTGTCCCCGTCCGTGTCTGCTGCGTGAACGGCGGTCGTTGCGAATGCAGCCACTGCTGCTAGCGCACCGAGCAAAGCTACTCTCGATTTCATGATTTCTTTTCCTTTCCTGCCATGTTTTATCCCATCTTCATTCGCGTGTTGATTCGACGGTCCCCTTTGCCTTGCCTTTTCGACCCGGACTCTTCAATGGAGTTCCGTCTCTGGCCGTAAGCTGACGGAACCATTGTGTCCAGGAGAACATGGCCAGCAGAGTCAGCAGCACTGCGAAAAGAACCACGACGTTGTGAGCCGCGTTCTCGCGCATGGCGAGTGAATTCATCAGCGTTTCGAGCATGAGGCGCCACCCGCCCTGGAAGTGGCCGAATGCGACCCAGTCGAACAGACTTGCCAATGCCGTAAGCGACAACGCCGCCAGCAGCCCGCGAGCCCTGCCAAGCGAGTCCGGGGTCAGCAGCGACAAGCCGGCAAACGCGAGCGCCGCGCCGCCGCAGCCCATCGTCCACAGGGGAATGGGGAAAGTCTCGATGGGGACGAACAGCCAACCCAACGCAATCGCCAGCGGCGGCAGCGACGCCGCAAGAAATGCGAACCCCACTGTATTGATGATGCTTCGGGAAGTCCTCAATGTTAAACCTCAAACGAGCGTGAGACTTGCGGTCGCCGCGCCTGCCCGCTCATGGCGCGCGAGCAGTTTGATGGTCGCGCCGTCGGGCGCACGCACCACCCACTCCACGGCCAGTCGATCGTCAGTTTCGTCCGCACTCGATCCAGCCCAGGTATTGGCCGCCGCCGGCTTGTAGGCCCGCCCTTCGAGTTGGCCCATCTCCTCTCGCAACTTGCCGGTCTCGAGCCTTGCCGTTGCCGGCAGCTCTATCTCGCAGACCACGCCGCGCGCGAGCCTCTTGTTCTTTGCCATTTTGGTCACATAGCTGGGCAGCCAGCCTGTGTTCTGGAGCGCGAGGCGCACGCGCCAGGCATCCTTGCCGAGCCGGGTCGCTTTCGCTTCGATGATTTCCAGCTTGGGCGAAATCAGGGCGTGCCACGTCAGCCAGCGCGAAAAAGGCGAAATTTCCTTTTCCAGCAAATGCGCCGGCGGATTGCTCCACGTGTACAGGCTCTGCCAGCCGCCCAACTCCACGCGTCCCAGTTGTGGGTGCTCGAACTCGTACCAGTCGACGAAGCCCTGGCCTTTGAGCACTGTGTCGTTCCATCGCATCAGCTTGAGATCGTCCTCGACGGGATGTTCGCGATACCACTCGATGTACTTGTAGTCGACTATGCCGGCCTGCCGCTGCGGGCTCCAGATTTCCACCGTCCACGCGAACACGCCGCGATGGTCGTACATCCACGAATCGAAATCGCCGGTGATGACTTCCTTGGGGTGGTAGCGGAACTCGTGAAAAGCGGATGCGACGGGATAACCTGTGATCTCGCTACCTTTCTCGCCGATTTTCTGAAAGGTCCACAAATCTTCCGGGGGCATCTGCTCGTCCGCAATATGCGAATAGGGCCGCAGGAGCACGCCGCTGTAAGTATGAAAAGCGATTGCGCCCGTTATGTTCGCATGGCGCGCGATAAATCCGGCCACCGCGGCGATTTCAGGCTCCGAGGTTGGGAACGGTCCGGCGCCCGTCTGTTCGTGCTCGGTGCGCCAGAAAGCCGGAAAATTCCGGTTGAGGTCGAGCCGCTCCCGGCGCGACTGCAGTCTGACATTGATGCCATCAAAGTCATCGATGCGGCCCTCGGGCAGGAGGCGGTAGTATCGGCCGCCGCTCTCGACAGGGTCGCGGCGCACCAGGATTCGCGCGTCCTGTTCACATAATTTCCAGGGGCCGTTCGCATCCGGTATGCGCATCGAAAGGATTCGTCCATCACCGTCGATGTCTTCCCTCATGAGGCCGCCTACCGGCTCTTCGTCGTAGGGATATGGACGAGTACTGGACCGGATCAATCTCGGTACGTCGGCAAGTGCCCATTCGGCCCCGTCCGGATTCACGCGCGGGCATACGTAGAACGCGCGGCTGTCCAGGCAGCGCGTAATGTCCGCGTCCTTGCCGAAGCCCGCGATCAGGCGATGAAGCAGATGCAGGCAAGCCATCGAACCAGCCAATTCGGTAGCGTGGATGTTGCCGTCGACCCAAAGGGCGGGCTTGTCGGTGTCGGCTCCGGTCTTGTAGTTGGTTACGCGCACCACATACAGATCACGGCCTTCGTAGCTCTTGCCGATCGGCTCGAGGCGTACGAGATGCGGATGCGCGCCCGCCCAATCGGTCAGGAAGCGCACGATATCGTCGTAACGATAGTAAGTGTCGAAGCGTATGGCGGTCATGTGCGCAGCGCGGTTCTCGTGCCGGAAATCATACCGTGCTTCGCGCGCCACGATAGCAGAACAGCGGAAAGGAAATGGCGGTCGCCGGCTCCATCAAGGAAAGGTTGCTCAGGCGACTGCGGTAAGAATTGGCGCACCCTGTTCGGTCGCCGTCATCGCATCGAGCAGAAGGACGGGACGATTGCCAGCAAGCAGATCCGCATCCGACAACATGCGCCGCCAGAGCCTCGCATTGGGCTGACCGTGATAGAGCCCCAGCATGTGGCGGACGATCGCACGCAACGGTACGCCACGCGAGACCTCGTACCTGGCGTAGGCATGCATATCGTGGATTATCTCGGAACGTGTGCGGACGGGTTTGCCGCAAAGGCGAGCACCGGCTTGCGCGAGCACGTAAGGATCGTGATAGGCCGTTCGCCCTAGCATGACGCCGTCGACCTTGGACAAGTGCGATTCGATTGCCTCCGGCGTATTCACGCCGCCGTTCAGAACAATATCCAGCGCGGGGAAATCGCGTTTGAGCCGGTAAACGTAGTCGTATTTGAGCGGAGGCACCTCGCGGTTGTCTTTCGGCGAGAGCCCCTTGAGCACGGCGTTGCGCGCATGAACGAGAAACGTCCGGCATCCGGCCGCAGCGAGTATGGCGACGAAGTCGCGCACGAATTCGTAGGATTCGATTGCGTCAATACCAAGGCGATGCTTGACGCTGACAGGAATGGAAACCGCGTCGCTCATTGCCTTGATGCAATCGGCGACCAGATTCGCTTCCGCCATCAGACAAGCGCCGAAAGCGCCGTGCTGCACACGCTCGGAAGGACAGCCGCAGTTCAGGTTGATTTCGTCGTAGCCGTATTGCTCACCCAACACGGCGCAATGCGCCAGTTCCGCCGGGATCGATCCGCCAAGTTGCAGCGCTACCGGGTGCTCCCCACTATTGAAACGCAGATGCCGATCGACGTTGCCATGGATGAGGGCGCCGGTCGTGACCATCTCGGTGTACACCATCGCGCGCGAGGCTAGCTGTCGAAAGAAATAACGGCAATGCCGGTCCGACCAATCCATCATTGGGGCAGTGCAAAGGCGGTGGTCGGATGTCATCACGCGACCCGGAGTGCGAGGTACACGGGACGAATTGTCACGGCAGAAGGTATTCGACCCTGACGCCGAAAATCGCCATGGTAGTGGCCGGCTGCACCAGGTTGGTTGGTCCGAGCCCCATTGCCAGTTCGTTGGCTTGGACCGTTGGCGACCTGCCGAAACGGAAGCTTTCGTAGTAGCCCACGATCTGCAGCGTCGATGTGAAACGATATCCGAGGCTGCCGTAAGGCGAAATCTCCTTGGCCGGGTGCAGGATCGGGTTCGAGTCGAATCCGATCTCGTCGAAATGCGCGTTCTCGTAGGTCCATACCGGATATTTGAATCCTACCGACGCGGTCCATCTGCTTGATTCATCCGTGCCGGATTCTATGCCCAGCCGGACATAACCGATCGCGTAGTCTTCCCTCTGAATCGATGAAAGCGTCCTGCGCCAGAGGTCGACTCCGGCGCCGAGGACGCCATCGATATTGCCACCGCGCGCACCCTGCTTGCGCCAGTGTGCCTGCAGTTCATTGTTGGCGCCGATATAACCCGTTTGGCTCTGCACCGGCGTACCACCGAAGAGCGTGGCTCCGTCGTAGTCGACCTTTCCGAGCCAGAATTTACCCCTGTATGCCAGCAACAAACCGCGATCGCGGTCCTGTGTGTAAGCCAGTCCCAACGCATACAAGGGCCCCGATTCGCTGACTTCCGGTGTCGTCGATTCGTCCCAGTTCAGGTACTCGATGCCAGCGCTCAGCGTAACCTCTGCGCTGGCTCGGGAAGGAAACAGAACGGCGCCGCTCAGGATGAGGGCGAGCAGTGCTTTGGAGGTAATACGGGCTTTCTGATTTTGCAAGTGCGGTTCATCTTGTTGCATGGTCATTTGCACGATCCGCTACAGCGGAGTATTCGCTCGGCGCAGGTAATTTTAGAAATCTTTGCCCCCACTTCCGGGATCGTGTCGCCGCCGTCATGCTCGACACGGGCGCCATTGCATTGGTATTGTGACGTGACGTACAGCGGATCGGAGATCCACTCCACGTTCAGGCAACCCGGTGCACCGATGCCGAATCGAACGCCCATTCTGTAGGTGGCGCACAAAAGGCCGGGATGCCCTACCCAGCCGTGCAGATGAAAGTCACCGCCCGCGTTCAGCCAGGCAGTGGATTCGCCGGTGCGAAAATCGAAATCCAGGCGGTTGACCCGCGGCTGGGCATCCAGAGAATAGGTCAGCCGCGATACCGCGGTGACGCCGGATTCGTCGGGTTCGAGGGCTTGTTCAGCTGCCATTGCACCGCTGGCAAACTGCACAATCAACGCCAACAGTGCGGCGATCCGAGTCAGGGGGTCGTTATGAAGCATGAGCGCACCATAATAACTGGAACGGACTAGTCACGCGTTGCACGCGCCCGCGTCGATAGCGCGGCCCGGACGGCGGCGACCAGCACCAGCGATTTGAGGCTGCCGAACAAAACATCGGCCGGGAAATGGAAGCCAAGGTAAAGCCGCGACAGGCAGACGCCAATGACGAACAAGACCAAGGCAGCGCGGATGAACGGTTTGACGAGCGGCCACAACACTGTCGCAAGCAATGCAGCGAACGAGGCGTGACCGCTGGGGAAACTGTGCCGAAATTCTGGCGTACCGACGACAACGATGCCATCGGGAGCAAATACTGCAGACGGACGCGGAAAATCGAAAGCGGATTTAAGGCCGATCACGAGGAGTCCGTCGAGAAAGTAGGCGATCGACAACGTGACGAGCGCGAGCACTAATGCATGGGAAGACGCATTTGCCGGATTGCGCGAGAAGCGCCACCAAGTGAACAACGCCAGGACGCCGAGATAGCCGGCGAAACGATCATGATCGCCGGCCCATGTCAACGCCAGCATGATGCTGTCCAACCATGCCGCATGATTCGCGTTGATCGTGTGAAACAAGGTGACGTTCGCGCCGCCCCAGTCGTACAGCCATGCTTTCATTTTCCGCTCCCTAGAGCGCCAGCGCGATGCCGAGCAGGGTGATACCCCCGGCGGCGGCAACGAGCGCCACCACGAAAAGCCAGCGTTTGCGCGTCAGTGCGGTAATCGACCCCATCGCGATGGCTATCTGGATCAGTGTCAGTGCCTGCTCCAGCTTGTGCAACGGATGCAGGGCATGCTCGCTGCTCTCGTTCAGTTCGTGCGAATTCTTGTCGAGTTCCTCCGCCTTTTGACGGATTTCCTTCTTCTCGAGGTCGTAGCGCCCAATCTCTTTTTTATAGAACTCGCGCTGCTCGGGTTCCTTGCTTAGCCGTGCGGCCAGTTCCGCCAGATTTCCCTTGGTGCTTTTGGACTGGTAGTAATTCCACTGGTCCGACGCCTCGGCTTTTTTCAACACGGCTTCGTTCTTGAGCAGCATGGCTTCGTTCTGCGTTGCCGCTCCGAGATAGGCGACCACCGCGCCGATGGTAGACATGATCGCGGTAAAGATGGCGACTTGTTGCGACAACCCCGGACCATGCTGGGCCTGGTGCTCGACCGCGTGCTCGTGCGCGCCATGCACATGCATATGTTGCTCGGACATAACATGCTCCTCTTACGTTTGTATCGCGCGCGTGCGCCGTTGTTTCTGCATCCATCCGATACAAATAACAGAGGCGCACCCGGGTGCGCCTCTGTAGCGGTCTTGAATCCTGCGTTGCCGCGACCTACCCGCCGTGCACTTTTTGTTTTTGCTCGCCGAGGCCGTCGATGCCCAGGCGCATGTCGTCGCCGGCCTTGAGAAACTGCGGCGTGGGCTTGATGCCCATGCCGACGCCCGGTGGTGTTCCGGTGCTGATCACATCACCCGGGGTCAGCGTACACATGTAGGACAAATACGATACGAGCTTCCTCACCCCGAATATCATGGTGCTCGTGTTGCCGGTCTGCTTGCGCTGGCCGTTGACGTCCAGCCACATCGCGAGATTCTGCGGGTCCTTGATTTCATCCGCCGTCACCAGCCAGGGGCCAAGCGGCGCGAAAGTGTCGAAGCTCTTTCCCTTCGACCACTGGCTGCCGTGCTCCAATTGCCACTCGCGCTCGGAAACGTCGTTGCAGATGAGGTAACCCGCGACGTAATTCAGCGCGTCGGCTTCCGTGACGCTTTGCGCTTTCCTGCCGATGACGAAAGCCAGTTCGACTTCCCAGTCGCCCTTCTTCGAACCCTTCGGCAGCTTGACATCGTCGTAGGGGCCGGTGATGGCGGTGATCGCCTTCATGAATACGACCGGCTCCGGCGGGATCGGCAGGTTCGACTCCTTGGCGTGGTCGGCATAGTTCAGACCGATGCAGATCAGCTTCGGAACATTCGCAATCGGCGAGCCCAGCCGGGGCTTGCCGCTTATCTTCGGCAGGCTTTCCAGGTTCGCGCCTTTGAGCTTGGCAATCCCTTCAGGCGAAACGCTCGTCGCATCGATGTCCTTGACTATGCCGGACAGGTCGCGGATCGCGCCTTGCGCATCCACAACACCCGGCTTTTCTTTTCCTGCGTCCCCATAACGTACCAGCTTCATTTTTTATCTCCTGCTATGAAAGTCAAAATCGTTTGCCACAGAGGACACAGAGGTCACAGAGACTGCAAATACAGGACAACGGAGAAGCATTATTTTGGGGGAAACGGCAAGACAAAATCAGTCAACCGCACCTTCCCATCCCCATTTGACCCTTTTGGCTTTTCTCTGTGACCTCTGTGTCCTCTGTGGCAATCTGCACTAGATCGTAATGCCGCCGTCCATGATCACGGCCTGGCCGGTCATGAACACCGATTCGTCGGAGGCGAGGAATACCGACAACTCCGCGAGTTCTTCTGCTTTGGCCAGGCGGCCCATCGGCTGACGGGCAATGAAGTCCTTGCGTGCCTGCACCGGGTCGTCGAATGCATTGATGCGATCTCCCAGCGAAGGTGTATCCACCGTGCCCGGACAAAGCGCGTTGCAACGAATCCCCTGTTTGACGTAGTCGATCGCGATGGATTTCGTCAACCCGATGACCGCAGCCTTCGATGCACCATATACGAAGCGGTTGGCGATGCCCTTGATGGAACCGGCCACCGACGCGACGTTGATGATCGAGCCTCCGCCGGCCTCCAGCATTTTCGGCAAAAAGCTGCGAATCACGATGTAGTGGCTGCGCACATTCAGATTGAACGAGAAATCCCAATCCTTGTCCGCACATTGCAGGATGGTGCCGTGATGCACGAACCCCGCACAATTGAAAATAATGTTTGGCGAGCCCACTTCGGCAGCGAGCTTTGCAACGTCAGCGTCCTTGAGCACGTCGAGTTTGCGTATTTCAATACCCGGGGTGCCTTTGAGTTCGGCCAGTTTTGCATCGTTGAGGTCGGTCGCCCACACTCTAGCGCCTTCGCGGGCAAACGCCAGCGCAGTTGCGCGGCCAATACCTTGTGCTGCGGCAGTCACGAAAGCAACCTTGCCGCTCAATCGTCCAGCCACGCTCTTCCCCTTTTGTGTGTGAATCCAGTGCAGGATGGCAAGTATGCCACAGGCGCGCTCTGCTTCCTGAGCCGCTCTTGCTGCTGCGCTGCGGTTTCCCTTAGACTGAATCGCATACCCGTCAAATCCGAAAGGGGAATGGCGTTGGACCTCAAGACCCTTCTTCGCGCGCACCAGACCCGGCGCACCCTATCATCGGCAGGCCTCCAAGTTCCCGGTTAACCGCGATGGCATCGGTCGAACTGCGTCAAGTCCGCAAGTCATTTGGCAATACCGCAGTCGTGCATGGCGTCGATGTTGCCATTGCCGATGGTGAGTTCGTCGTGCTGGTAGGACCTTCCGGCTGCGGCAAGTCCACTTTGCTGCGAATGATTGCCGGTCTCGAGGAAATCACTGCCGGGGAGATACGCATCGGCGAGCGTCTGGTCAACAATGTCGCGCCGAAGGAGCGCGACATTGCCATGGTGTTCCAGAACTACGCGCTGTATCCGCACATGAAGGTCATCGATAACATGGCCTTCTCGATGAAACTGGCGGGACGCAGTCGCCAGGAAATTCGCGAGCGGGTGGACAAGGCGGCGAAAATTCTCGGACTCACCGACTACCTCGATCGCTATCCGCGGCAGTTGTCCGGCGGCCAGCGTCAGCGCGTGGCCATGGGACGTGCCATCGTGCGCGATCCGCAGGTTTTCCTGTTTGACGAGCCGCTGTCCAATCTGGATGCCAAGCTGCGAGTGCAGATGCGCACCGAAATCAAGGAATTGCACCAGCGGCTCAAGACAACTTCGATCTACGTCACGCATGACCAGATCGAAGCCATGACGATGGCCGACAAAATCGTGGTAATGAATGGCGGCCGGGTTGAACAGATCGGCACGCCGCTCGAGCTATACGACCAACCCGCCAATCTGTTTGTCGCCGGCTTCATCGGGTCCCCGGCGATGAATTTCCTGTCCGGAAAACTCGTTGGCGCCGGCGCAGGCCGAGGCGTGCGGATTGCGGAAGGTTGCGTGTTGCCGGCTCCGGCGAATGGGCAAGCGGATGGACGAGACGTCGTTATCGGCGTGCGTCCCGAGGATTTCATCATTGGAGACTCCGGCGTGCAGGCGCAGGTTGTAGTGGTGGAGCCGACCGGCGCGGACACCCAGGTGTATTGCCGCGTCGCGGGTCAGGACGTCACTGCAGTATCGCGCGCCCGCCACACGTTCCGGCCCGGCGACACCATCAATCTGAAGCCCGCCGAGGGCAAGAGCTATCTTTTCGATCCGGCATCCGGTGCGCGCATCGCCTGAAGCGACGAGGAGCAACCATGTCTCGAATTTCACGGCGTCATTTTCTGCAGGCTGCGGCTGCTGCCGGCGCTGCGCTCGGCGCGCCGATGCTGGCGCGCGAATCGCAGGCGCAAGAGTTGTCCTTCAAGCCGGAACCGGGCGCCAAATTGCGGGTTCTGCGCTGGAAACGCTTCGTTCAAGGTGATGAGGACCAATGGCTGGCCAATACCAGGAAATTCACCGAGAAGACGGGCATCGAAGTCACCATCGACGCCGAAAACTGGGAAGACGTCCGTCCCAAGGCCGCAGTCGCCGCAAACATCGGTAACGGGCCCGACATCATTCTTTCCACGAACGACGATTCGCATCAGTATCCGGACAAACTGCTCGACGTCGGCGATCTTTGCGAGTATCTCGGCAAGAAATACGGGCCCTGGTATCCGAGTGCGCTTGCCTATGGAAAAAGTGGCGGGCGCTGGATTGCGCTGCCGCTGGGTTCAGGAGGCAACTGCATGAACTATCGCGAGAGCCACCTGAAGGCAGCGGGTTTCAAGGAATTTCCGAAGGACACCGCTGGGTTTCTTAAACTCTGTCAGCGTCTGAAGAAGAACGGTACACCCGCGGGTTTCGCGCTGGGCAATGCGACCGGAGATGCCAACGGCTGGTGTCACTGGCTGCTTTGGGCCTTCGGTGGCAGGGTGGTCGACGAGCAAAACAGGGTCGCCATCAACAGCAAGGAAACCGCAAGGGCGCTCGAATACGCGAAGGAGCTGTACCCTACCTTTGTTCCGGGCACGCTTTCGTGGCTGGACCCGAACAACAACAAGGCCTTCCTGTCCGGCGATATCAGCCTGACCGCCAACGGCATTTCAATCTATATCGCGGCGAAGAATTCACCGGATGCCAAGATGCAGGCGATCGCCCGGGACATGAACCACGCGGACTTTCCGATCGGTCCCGTTGGCCATCAGACTATGAGCGCGCTGTTTTTCACCTGCGTGATTTTCAAATTCACAAAGTACCCGAACGCCGCCAAGGAGTATCTGCGCTTCATGATGGAAAAGGAGCAGTACGAGGCCTGGCAGAAAGCATCGATCAGCTTCGTCGTGCAGCCCTTGACTTTCTACGAGCGCAATCCGGTTTGGACCGAAGATCCGAAGAGCACGCCGTTCAAATATACCTGCAAGAACATGCTTCCGAACGGCTATGCCGGAACATTGGGTGCCGCATCGGCCGGTTGCATGGCCGATTTCGTCGTGGTCAATATGATCGCGGAAGCCGCTTCCGGAAACATGTCGGTGAAAGAAGCCATGGAGAAGGCGGAAAAGCGCGCGAAGCGGTATTACCGCTAGCAATGGCAAATGGTGAACAGTGAACAATAAACGGGAAACGGTAAACAGCAACGTAAATCCTGAAACAGGGCCCGGCAGGGCAAACCGTTCACCGTTCACCGTTCACCGTTCGCTTGCGCGCGACGAAGTTGCGGCGCGTGCATGAGCGCTGCATCGCGTTACTTCGACAACCGCAATGTGCTCGGCCTGGTATTCATGTTGCCAGCAGGGGCGTTGCTGCTTTTTTTCCTGACCTACCCGCTGGGTCTCGGCGTGTGGCTCGGTTTCACCGATGCCAAGATTGGCCGCATCGGCGAATGGATCGGCATCGAGAACTACGAATTCCTGGTGACCGACAGCGTATTCCGTCTGTCGGTCTACAACACGTTTCTTTATACCCTGGTGGCGAGCGTCATCAAGTTCGCGTTGGGCCTCTGGCTCGCCCTGCTGCTCAACAAGAACATCCCGTTCAAATCGTTTGTGCGTGCCGTTGTCTTGTTGCCGTTCATCGTACCTACCGTTCTTTCGGCGATTGCGTTCTGGTGGATTTACGATTCCCAGTTCTCGATCATCAGCTGGGTGCTTGTAAAAATGGGCGTGATGGATCATTACATCAACTTCCTCGGCGAACCGAACCTGGCGCGCATGTCGACCATCATAGCCAACATCTGGCGCGGCGTGCCGTTTGTCGCGATTTGTCTGCTGGCCGGCCTGCAGACCATTCCGCCATCGATGTACGAGGCGGCAAGCATCGACGGCGCCACACCGCTGCAACAGTTCCGCCATGTCACCTTACCGATGCTCTCGCCGATCATCGCAGTCGTGATGACTTTTTCGGTGCTGTTCACGTTTACCGATTTCCAGCTCATCTGGGTACTGACGCGCGGGGGCCCGATCAACGCGACCCATCTGATGGCGACGCTGTCTTTCCAGCGCGCAATCCCGGGCGGCGCGCTCGGAGAAGGCGCGGCCATCGCTACGGCGATGATTCCTTTCCTGCTCGTGGCAATCCTGTTCAGCTACTTCGGATTGCAGCGCAGGAGATGGCAGCAGGGCGGGACTGACAAGTGAAAAGAGTGGATAGTGGTTGGTGGCTAGTGGTTAGTAGAAGGCGCGCCTCGCTTTTCACTAGCCACCAGCCACTAACCACTAACCACTTCGCGAGCCCGCATGGCATCCGCTGAGCCGCGCGAGGGCATGTCTTATCTGGACACCATGCCGCGGCGCTGGCTAACGGTCTACATCCCGCTGCTCGTTTTCCTGTTCGTGCTCTTGTTCCCTTTCTATTGGATGGTAGTGACGTCGTTCAAGTCGAACGCGGAATTGCTGTCCACGAGCGGCAACCCATTCTGGCTGGTCGAACCGACGCTCGATCATTTCCGCAAGTTGTTTCTTGGCACGTCGTATCCGAAATGGATGTGGAACACGGTGATCGTGTCGGTGACGGCGACTTTCGTTTCGCTGGCCGCCAGTGTGTTTGCCGCTTACGCGATCGAGCGCCTGCGATTCAAGGGCTCGCGCCAGATTGGACTGGCGATTTTTCTGGCCTATTTGATTCCGCCGTCGATCCTCTTCATCCCCCTGGCAATGATGGTGTTCCAGGTCGGGCTCTTCGATACCCGTTGGGCACTGATCCTGACCTATCCGACGTTTCTGATTCCATTCTGCACCTGGCTTCTGATGGGTTACTTCAGATCGATACCGTTCGAACTGGAAGAATGCGCGTTGATCGATGGCGCGACGCGCTGGCAGATCCTGACGAAAATAGTGCTGCCACTGGCGGTGCCGGGACTCATATCGGCGGGGATCTTTGCGTTTACGCTGTCCTGGAACGAATTTCTGTATGCATTGACTTTCATCTCGGCATCGGAAAACAAGACGGTGCCGGTAGGCGTAATTACCGAACTGGTGGAAGGCGACGTCTATCACTGGGGTGCCTTGATGGCCGGTGCACTGGTCGGCTCGCTGCCGGTTGCGGTGATGTATTCATTCTTCGTGGAGTACTACGTCGCGGGCATGACTGGCGCTGTTAAGGAATGATCTATGGAGAAGCAGGGTTAACACGAAGGTATTTTTCCTTCGTGTACCTTCGTGTCAAAGAGTGAAGTGTTTGACTCCCTCTAGGCCCTAGCCGCTTTCTTCCGCTCGACGAACAATGACACCGCGATGGACGCGATGAACAGCGGAATACTGATCAGAGCCAGCGCGGTGTAGGCGAACTCCCCGGCAACACCGGCGATGACCGCGGCCCCGGCGGCCGTGCCCACTGCCTGTCCGAAATACATGGCCGACGAATTCATCGCCACTGATACCGGCGCATGGGGTGGCGACAGCAGGACCAACCGCGCCTGCTGCGCGCTGTTGGTCGAGAAGCAGCCGATTCCCCACAGCAACAGAAAGAGCACGAGCAGCGGCCGCGATCCCGGAACGAACAGCCAGACCACATGCGAAATCAACATCGAGCTGAGGCCGAGCAACGTGACTCTCGGGGCGCCGATGCGATCGACCATGCGCGCCCCTATGAGGTTGCCGGCCACGCCTGTTACGCCGAAGGCGACGAGCAGCAGAGAAACGGTTTCCGCCGATGCGTTGAACAGCGTTTTGATCGACGGCACAAGGAATGAAAGTACGGTGAATTGCGCGGCCGCCTGAATGGCCGTGACGGCGACAGCCATCATCAGGCTGCGGCTGCCAAACAGGGAAGCCCACATGGCACGGCCAATGGGGGCGATCTTCAAGCCGCGGGGCAGCGTGACGTAGAGCGCCGTTGCTGCGACCAGCGCGCCGATGCCGACGATGATGAAGGCGGCAGACCAGCCGATCCTTTCGCTGACGTAGGCTCCGAGCGGCATGCCAACCACCGATGCAATCGACCAGCCAACGAATACGAAGGCGATTGCGCTGCCTCGACGTTGGGTTGGAACAAGCAACGCTGCCGTGGACGCCGCCTGCGCGGTGAACAACGCTGCCCCGACCGATGACACCACGCGCAGGATCAGCAGTTCGTGCAAAGTCGATGCGTATGCCGATGCCAAATGACCGCCGGCGAACAGCAATTGCACCATGACCAGCAGTGCTCGGCGATCGAAGCGGGCAGTCAGTGCGGCAAGTGGCGGCGCGGTAACGCACACCGTAAAGGCGAAGGCCGTGATCAACTGGGCCGCGACCGGCACTTTCACGCTGAGCCCCTCGGCGAGTGCTGGCAGCATACCTGGCACGATCAGGGTTCCCGTGCCTATGATGAAATTCCCGAAACACAGGACCACCAGCCGCAAATCCATCGAAGTGTTGTTGCTTTTTACAAACGCGTTTCTGCGTCGCAGGGAGCGGGCATGCTATCACGCCCCGTAACGGCTACCGAAGGCCGGAACACTCCCTCACCCAAACCGTGTCCGGCAGCATAAAATGAGCTCTTACTGCACCAGGCGGCGCAGCTTCCCCATTTCAGCCGGCCGGTGTCTACCGAGGAGAATTCCTATGTTGCAAGCCGCCGATCTCACCATCCGCCTCAATCCTGCCGACGACGTAGTGATAGCCAGGGTGGAACTGCCTGCGGGCACCGAGATCATCAAAGAAAAGATCCGGGCTGCCGTGACGGTGCCCGCCGGCCACAAGATTGCCGCCCATGACATTGCGGAAGGCGCCCCGGTGCGACGCTACAACCAGATCATTGGATTCGCCGTGAAACCGATCAAGGCAGGCGACCATGTGCACGTCCATAACCTGGCGATGGGTGATTTCCAGCGCGATTACGCGTTCTGCGCCGACTATAAGCCAGTTGCCTACGTTGCCAACCCGGCGACATTCCAGGGCATCCTGCGCGAGGACGGCCGCGTCGCAACCCGCAACTACCTGGGCGTGATTTCAAGCGTCAATTGTTCTGCGCATGTCTGCCGCACAATCGCCAAGTTCTTCGACGAAGATTTCATGGCGCAATATCCGAACGTGGACGGTGTGGTGCCGATCCACCACAAGACCGGCTGCGGCATGGGTTCTGAGGGCGAACCCGTCGATTTGCTGCGCCGCGTGCTGGCGGGTTATGCGACCCACCCCAATTTTCATTCCTCGCTGATGATCGGGCTGGGTTGCGAAGCCAACCAGATCAACAATCTTCTTGCCGCACAAGGTTTGAAGCGCTCGCGCCAGTTGCAGGCCTTTACGATCCAGGAGACCGGCGGCACCAAAAAAACCGTCGCCGACGGCATCGCACGCATCAAGGAATTGCTGCCGGACGCCAACAATGTGAAGCGCGAGACGGTTCCCGCGTCACATCTGACCCTGGGGCTGCAGTGCGGGGGGTCCGACGGTTACTCGGGAATTTCGGCGAACCCGGCCCTCGGCGCGGCCGTGGACATCCTCGTGCGCAACGGCGGTTCGGCGATTCTTTCTGAAACCCCCGAAGTGTACGGCGCAGAGCATCTGTTGACGCGTCGCGCGGCCACCCGGGAAATCGGCGAGAAACTGGTCCAGCGTATCCACTGGTGGGAGGATTACACGTCCAGGCTCGGCGGCGAAATGAACAACAATCCTTCGCCGGGCAACAAGGCAGGCGGCCTGACGACGATTCTGGAGAAATCCCTCGGCGCGGTCGCCAAGGGCGGCACGCAGGCAATGATGGGCGTCTATGAATATGCCGAACGCGTCAGCGCGAAAGGTTTCGTGTTCATGGATACGCCGGGCTACGATCCGGTGTCGGCCACAGGTCAGGTCGCCGGCGGCGCCAATATGATTTGTTTCACCACCGGCCGCGGCTCGGCCTATGGCTGCAAGCCGTCGCCGTCTTTGAAACTGGCCACGAACACGGCCATGTTCAACAAGCAGGAAGACGACATGGATATCAACTGCGGCGTGATCGTCGACGGCAAGGCCAGCATTCAGGATGTCGGCCAGCAATTTTTCGAAATCATCCTCAGGACCGCATCCGGCGAGCAGAGCAAGAGCGAAGCGATGGGCTACGGTGAAGACGAATTCGCACCCTGGATTCTCGGGCCGACGATGTGAGAGGCAGTGACAGGTGACGTGTGACGAGTGACAAGAATCGCCACAAGCGCCGACTGAAGGAAGGGTGTTCGCCGGAAACCCAAATCACAAAACGACAAAGTTACGACGATGAGTATTTTTGCTCTCGCCTCGTCACCCGTCACTAGTCACTCGTCACTGCGCGCGGAGCAAAGCATGGCTGAAGATTCTTCCAAGGAATTGTTCGAGTTCTTCCAGAAGATGTGGAATCCGATGTCGTTCCCGATTCCCGGGATGTTCCAGCCGACCATGGATGTGCAGGAAGTCGAGAAAAAAATCCGTGAGCTGCAGGCCGTCGAGAACTGGCTGAAGATGAATCTGACCTTCGTGCAAATGACCGCCAAGACTCTCGAGATGCAGAAGTCGGCTCTGGAAACAATCCAGGAATCGGCGAAACAATCTCCGGAACCGAAGCCCAAGGGTGGGAAGTCGGGCGCGTAGAGCAGTCGGCAGTCCCTTTTCCACCACCCCGGTTCGACAACAGCGACAACCGGGCCCCCATGGGCGCTGTTGATGGCCCTCCTTAGCTAGTTCCCACAGTGCCTTGGAATTACATGCTTTTATTGCATAGCAGCAATGCATCTGGCGCCGTAGATATCTTGACGGATAAGCCGATAATGGCGCAGTGCAGTAAATGGACTGTGAGGCTCATGGAGGCCGATATGAACGTTATTAGCAAATTGCTGGATTCCATCGATAACTATTTGGCCAGGCAGGAAAATCGCCAGATGGAAGCATTTCTTTCCCAGGCTCAGAATCTGGGCGAACTGGAATATCGCCTGCGCTTGTTGGATTCGAGATCCAACCACTCGCTGTTTTAAGGAGGGCACAGGATGATTTCCGCTTTTCGCCGCTTGTTCGATACCCGCCGTCCGCGCATCGCGGTGCGGGCCAAGGTCAATCTGATCGGCAGCTTCGGCGTTTTGGAACGTACTGACGGAGTGGTCGAGTCGGTCGTGGGTGATGAAGCTTACGTCGAATGGACCAACGGCGGACGTTCCGTCGAGAAGATGCGACACCTGGTTCAAATCACAAGCTGAGTCGATGTTGGCGCAGGAAGCCCGGGTTATCCCGGGCTTTTTTTCGTCTGTAGACGCCGAGTACCCCAACGAGCATCCGTGTCAAACTCCAATTCCGCGAACGATCTTGAGCCGTGCCTTCGCCCATGACCATGAGCACTGATTCAGCGCCCGCTATTGCTCTGCCTCCGGAGATTCGAAAACACTTTCCGTTTGCAAGCCGGTTCATGCGGGTCAACGGCTACCGCATGCATTACGTCGACGAAGGCGCGGGCGAGCCGGTTCTGCTTTTGCATGGCAATCCCACCTGGTCGTTTCTGTACCGCAAATTCATTCCGCCCCTGGTCGCTGCCGGTTTTCGGGTCATTGCACCGGACCACATTGGGTTCGGCCTTTCGGAGCGCCCCGCGCGCGAACACGATTTCAGCCTGGAAAACCATATCGCCAACCTCGCTGAGTTCATTCGTCGACTTGGGTTAATACGACTGACCGTGGTCTGTCAGGACTGGGGTGGACCGATGGGACTCGCATGCGCCGTGCTCGATCCGTCCAACTTCAAGGGGCTCGTCGTCATGAATACCTGGGCCTGGCCTGAGCCAAGCGCATTTCACAGCGCCGTATTCCCGTGGCGCATGATGCATGCGCCGGTCGTGGGTCCATATCTCTTTCAGCGCCGCAACATACTGGTCGAACGCGGACTCTACTTGTCGGTCGTATACCGCGAACGCTTTCTCGAAGAAGCGTTGCCCGCATACCGCTTCGTCATGCCCGACTATGACAGCCGGTTGCTCACACGGGTGTTTCCACGGCTCATTCCGCTACGGCCCGACGATCGTTCGGCAGCCACGATGCGTTGGCTGGAACGGTCGCTGCGCGAACTGGATATTCCTGCGCTTATCGTTTGGGGCAAAGAAGAAATCGTGTTTCCCGCCGCTTGCGCGCAACGCTTCAAGGCACTCATGCCCCAGGCGAAAGGCCCGCTATGGGTCACCGGTTCGCATTTCCTTCAGGAAGATTCGCCGCAGGAAATCTGCGGCCACATCCTCGACTTTCTGCGGGGCGGCGGAAGGCAGCCATGACCATCGAGATCATCGGGATTGCGGACCTGCGCACGCAAGAATACCGGACGGTATTCGTAATGGTGGAGGAGCGGCTCGGGCACTACGCGGGGTTTCGGGAGGCGTTCGTCGAAACCTTCGGCCTTACGCCGGCGCACGCCGATGGCGGCGCCCCGGGTTATTTTCGCGCCGCATCCGGACGCGAATACCAGATCGTATTCATGTCGCGCTCCGGCCAACGTTTTCCATCAGGCATCGAGATTCACGCGCTCGTCCCGCGATTTGATCCCGTCGACACGGAAGCGGTCGACGAGGATGTCTGGCGCTTTCTCGAATGGTTGATTCCACGCGTCGGCGGTGAATGGGCGCTGGAAGACCTCAAAGCGACCGGCAAGGTCTACAAGATTCCCTGGGCCTGACGCGACGAACGCCCCGCATCATGCCGCGGCTCCCACCATCCTCACTTCCTGCTGGGGGAAAGGGATGACGATATTCTTGCTGCGGAATGCTTCCACGATCGCCATGTTGATCTCGCTGCCCGCCGGACCGAAATCGGCCACGGTGGTCCACGGTTTCACGGCCAGCTGAATCGATGAATCCGCAAGCACGCTGACGCCGATTGGCGCGGCCGGTTCTTTGAGCGTGCGTGGATTGCTTTGCAGGATTTCCCTGACGGTCGCGAGGGCCTTGTTCAGATTGGTATCGTAGGAAACGCCTACCGCGATATTCAACTGACGGATGCTGCCGTAATTGTGCAGAATCTCGCCGACGATCTTGCGGTTCGGGATCACCACCCTCGACAGGTCCGGGTGATTGAGTGTGGTCTTGAACAGCCCCATGGATTCAACGGTTCCCTCGACACCAACGATGGCGATGTATTCCCCGATCCGGAACGGGCGCGTGAATATGATCGTCAATCCCGCGACCACGTTGCTCAAAACCCCCTGCATCGCCAGCGCTATACCCGCGCCGGCCACACCGATGCCTGCAATCAGCGGAAGCAGTTCGACCCCCAGGTTTTGCAGCGCCATGATGGCGAACAATCCAAAGATCAGGATATTTGCTACACGCACCAGCAGATCACGCACCGGTGGCTCGAGATCGAATTTCCGCAATCCGCGCGCGATGGCCCTGCCCGCCCAGCGGCCGACGAGCACGCCGACTACGATAATGATGATCGCAACCACCGCTCTCGGCCCGAATTTGAATGCCAGATCAAGGACTGCGGCTTTGATGTGACTCAGTGTTTCGACGTGCTCGTTCATGGGGCCTCCCTGAATGTCGTGAACGGTGGTTGCTGCAGCACGAAATGCAACTGGATTTCCGCTGGCCACGTCATAGCCCAAAACAGGCGACGCCGCGACTAACGCTTTCAGCCGGTTACGCTGTGCCCGGCATCCCCGGAACCCCTTGCGGCAAAGTCCGGGTCCTGGCCTTCAATCTTTCCATCGCGGCTACGAGTTGGGCGCTGATGCCAGGCTCCCACGCTGAATGCCCTGCGTCGGGAATGACGATGTATTCGGCTTCCGGCCACGCCTTGTGCAAGTCGTCCGCGGATATGACGGGACACACCATGTCGTAGCGGCCCTGCACGATGGTGCCCGGAATCGATCTGAGCTTGTAAGCGTTGTCGAGCAGCGAGTTTTCCGGAAGAAAGATATTGTTGGTGAAGTAATGCGCTTCGATGCGAGCGAGGCCAAGCGCTACCACGTTCTCCGAGAAATGCGCGACGGTGGACGCACTCGGCAGCAGTGTGGAGCAGGAGCCTTCATAGATGCTCCACTGGTGCGCCGCCGGCATATGGATTAGCGGATCGGGATTGTTCAGCCGCATTGAATAGGCTGCCAGCAAGTTGCGTCGCTCAGCCTCCGGAATGTATTCGGCAAAGCGGCGCCAGGCTTCGGGAAAGACGAAGCGCATGCCGTAAAGAAACCAGTCGATCTCCAGTTTGCGGCACAGGAAAATGCCGCGCAGCACGAGCGCCGAGCACCGCTGGGGATGTGCCTGGGCGTAGGCAATGGCGAGCGTACTGCCCCAGGACCCGCCGAATATCGCCCATTTGTCGATTCCAAGATGCGCGCGCAACTTCTCCATGTCGGCAATCAGGTGCGGCGTCGTGTTGTCGGTCAGGTCGCCGTGCGGTCGCGAGCGCCCGGCGCCGCGCTGGTCGAATATGACTATGCGGTAGTGCGCAGGATCGAAAAAGCGGCGGTGCATCGGACTCGCGCCGGCACCCGGTCCGCCATGCAGGAAAACAACGGGTGAGCCGCGGGGATTTCCAGACTCTTCCCAGTACATCTCATGCCGATGGTCCAGCCTCAGATGACCGAAACGCAATGGCTCGATATCCGGGTACAGCTCGGTGCGAGTGGCAGGTGTCGGAAAATCCATTTTCGGGCGAGTGCGCTGTGGGTAAGGCCGTTCGGGCGCTGGTGACGAGCGGGAATGATCGGAACCATAGCAAAAAGTCCGGCTTGCGACAAACCTCGATGCCGAGCCGCGGGCGAGTGTGGGGACATGCGTCCCGTATAATCTCTCGCATACACGATAACGGAGAAACCATGGACGAGCTCCTGCGCAAAAGCGCGCTCGATTATCACCGCCTGCCCACGCCCGGCAAGATCTCGGTGGTTCCCACCAAGTCGCTGCTCAGCCAGCGCGATCTCGCTCTGGCGTATTCACCCGGTGTCGCGGCGGCGTGCGAGGAAATTGTGCGGGACCCGACGACGGCGCGCAGTTACACGGCGCGCGGCAACCTGATTGGCGTCATCACCAACGGCACGGCAGTGCTGGGCCTCGGCCCGATCGGTCCGCTCGCGAGCAAACCGGTGATGGAAGGCAAGGGCGTCCTGTTCAAGAAATTCGCAGGTATCGACGTTTTCGACATCGAGATCAACGAACGCGATCCCGACAAGCTGGTCGAGATTATCGCCAGCCTGGAGCCCACGTTTGGCGGCATCAACCTCGAAGACATCAAGGCGCCGGAATGCTTTTACATCGAAAAGCAGCTGCGCAACCGGATGAAGATTCCGGTTTTCCATGACGACCAGCATGGCACGGCGATCATCGTGGGCGCCGCCGTATTGAATGGGCTGAAGGTCGTGCGCAAAGACATAACCAAGGTGAAACTGGTGTGCTCGGGCGCAGGGGCGGCGGCGCTGGCCTGCCTCGATCTGCTGGTGAGCCTGGGTTTGTCGATGGACAACATCCTGGTTTCCGATATCAAGGGCGTGGTGTACAGAGGCCGCAAGGAGGAGATGGACGAAAACAAGATGCGTTATGCCAGGGATACCAAAGCGCGAACGTTGTCGGAGATTCTTCCGGGCGCCGACATATTCCTGGGCCTTTCCGCCGCGCGCGTCCTCAAGCCCGAAATGCTCAAGCAGATGGGGCCGAAGCCATTGATTCTCGCCCTGGCCAATCCCGAGCCGGAAATTCTGCCCAACGAGGCGAAGGCGGTGCGCCCGGATGCGATCATCGCCACGGGGCGTTCCGACTACCCGAACCAGGTCAACAACGTGCTGTGTTTCCCGTTCATCTTCCGCGGTGCACTGGATGTGGGGGCGACAACCATTACCGAGCAGATGAAGCTCGCGGCCGTGCGCGCGATTGCCGAACTCGCGCAGGCCGAGCAGTCGGACATCGTCGCACTCGCCTATGGCGAGCAGGAACTCAGCTTCGGTCCGGAGTACCTGATTCCGAAACCGTTCGATCCGCGCCTGATCGAAAAAATCGCGCCGGCCGTGGCGCTGGCGGCCATGGAAAGCGGTGTGGCAATCCGGCCAATCCACGATTTCGTCGCGTACCACGAGCAACTCTCGCACTTCGTCTATCACTCCGGCCTGATCATGAAGCCGGTGTTCACCGCGGCAAAGAAGAATCCGACCCGCGTGGTGTTCTGCGAGGGAGAGGACGAACGCGTGCTGCGCGCCGTGCAGATCGTGGTGGACGAGGGCGTGGCAAAACCGATCTTGATAGCCCGTCCGGAGGTGCTCATTCCGCGCATCGAGAGGTTCGGGCTGCGAATCCGTCCGGGCACCGATTTCGAGATCGTGAACCCGAACTCGGATCCGCGTTTTCGTGATTATTGGCAGGAATACTATGCGCTGTACCAGCGCAAAGGCGTTTCAATAGAATATGCCAAGCGCGAAGTGACCCGCCGAACCACGCTGATCGGCGCGCTGATGGTCCGGCGTGGCGATGCAGACGCGATGCTGTGCGGAACGATCGCGCAGTTCTCGCTGCACGTGGACTACATTGCCAATATCATCGGCATGCGCAAGGGCGTCAATCAGTTCGCGGCAATGAACATGCTGATCCTGCCGAACCGCACGTTGTTCATTTGCGACACCTACGTCAATCCGGATCCGAGCGCCGAACAGATCGCAGAGATCACAGTAATGGCGGCCGACGAAGTATTGCGTTTCGGCATTACACCCAAGATCGCACTGCTCTCGCATTCCAACTTCGGCACTTCGCGCAATCCCTCGGCACAGAAGATGAGCCGGGCGCGCGAAATTCTCGAACAGCGCGCACCGCAACTGGAAGTCGAAGGAGAAATGCACGGAGACGCCGCGCTGGACGAGGAAATCCGCAACAAGATTTTCCCCAATTCCAGGCTGAAGGGCGAAGCCAACCTGCTGATCATGCCCACACTGGATGCGGCGAACATCACCTTCAACCTACTGAAGACCGTTTCCGGCGATGGCATAACCGTGGGACCCATCCTGCTCGGTGCCGCGAAGCCGGTGCATATCCTGACGCCGACAGCCACCGTGCGAAGGCTGGTGAACATGGCAGCGCTCGCATCGGTCGACGCCGCTTTTCAAAGGCAGGCTTAGGACTTCGCATGACTGAAAGCCCGACCCAGCCCGTATTGTTCGAAGAGCGTCGATCTGCCAACGGGGCGCGCATCGGATTTGCGGTACTCAACGCCGCGAAGACGCTGAATGCTCTGTCTCTGGAAATGATCGACTTGCTATATGAGCGCATGGCAGCCTGGGCGGTTGATCCTGATGTAGCCCTGGTCGTGCTCGAAGGCGCTGGCGAGAAGGCTTTTTCCGCGGGCGCCGACTTGCACAAGGTCCACGAGACCATGCTCGCGCATCACGCTTCTGCGAAACGGGAGGACATTCGGGGAAATGCATATGCCGCCGCTTTTTTCGGGCACGAGTACCGGCTCGACTATCTCATCCACACGTACCCCAAGCCTGTCCTGTGCTGGGGACACGGCATCGTCATGGGCGGTGGGGTCGGCCTGATGTCCGGCGCAAGCCATCGCGTCGTGACCAACGAGTCGCGCGTGGCGATGCCGGAGATCACAATCGGCCTGTTTCCGGATGTCGGAGGCAGTTGGCTGCTTAACCGGATGCCGGGCGCGACCGGGTTATTTCTCGCGCTGACCGGAGCGAGGTTGCAAGCCTCCGATACGCTGTTCGTAAAGCTCGCGGACTATTGCATTGACCAAGCACACAAGGCCGCCGTGTGCGAGGCACTTGCCGCGCAGCGTTGGACACCGGTGTCAGGGGACAACCATCGCCTGCTTGCCGCCATACTGCGTGAGTTCGTTCAGGCCGAGCTGTCGCCTGGACCGCTGCGCAATCACTTCGATCTGATCAATAGACTATGCGCCGCCGGCGACCTCGCCGACATCGTTGC
>Ga0070690_100000101_pt1 | contig 44082 bp, 58 predicted proteins | sample KBSS33HmetaG_FD_64671 | JGI IMG/M metagenome (GOLD analysis project Ga0070690, IMG submission 64671) | Switchgrass rhizosphere microbial communities from Kellogg Biological Station, Michigan, USA - KBS S3-3H metaG | ecosystem: Host-associated > Plants > Roots > Rhizosphere ... | reverse complement strand
GAAGGCGCGGCCATTGTGAGCTACTAAGACATCTGCTTCATTTACTAATTCCCAGAGAGCCCTAGTTAGTTCTTTTTCACTGCCATTGAAGTCTGGGAGGGCTTTAGTAACTTGTTTACCACCCAACCATTTAGCAGAGAAGCAACATACTGAAGAAAACTCTCTTATATCAAGAGCATGCCCCTCCCATAATCGCCATGCATAATAAAGATTTGGGAAGGTTTCTATATCAATCAGTAGAATTTTAGCTGACAATTAGCTCACGTCCTTCATAGAAAACTGCTCAGGATTATTCTCAATTGCACTAATAAAATGCTTGAGTTCTTCTATAGTTTCTGTTACGGCGAAGAGAGGATCTTCTCCATTATCCAGAACCCAGGCTAGATCATCTGAAAGGTCATCTAGCTTGAAAATAAGTAGGTTAGAGATTTCGTCCCAGTTAGGTGTAGTTCTGTGCATCGAGGTAGTTTACCAGATTTACAAGATTAGGGCAAGATATGTTTTAGACCCCAACTAGCTATTTGATTAAGTACTACTACCACAGCGCCGGTATACATGGACATCTTCCAGTTAAGGGCTTTAATATCAGATTTTAGCTGAGTAAGCTGTACAATCATCTCTTCTTTGAAAGAGCGTAAAGAAGCAGCTTCAGTCTCAAGCTGGTTTACTTTAGTTTCTAGAACTGCTACTCTGGCGTCCACGGTTCGGGCATCCACAGTAAAATCATTAGGCATTATTACCGTCCTTGGTATTCTTGTTTAGGTTTTCTACCAGTCCCACCAATTGCCGAGTGGTTAGTTCTTGAGAAATAGAAACCAACTATCAAGAAGAACGCATTTGTAAGTACTGTACTATCTAACCCTCTGAGAGAGTTAATCATGACGGCCACAGTTATTAGTATAGCAATTCCTGATTGTGTAGCTTCCCATATTAAGTTGATTCTACGCTGCCCATGAGTAGTTAAATCTTCTTGGACAGTAGTTGTAGGGGCTAGAGATGGAGATTCAGTTGGCATTATTTACCTCGTGGTTTAAAAGGTACAACAGGAGCCTTAGGCTTCTGTTTAAGAGCTTTCCAATCATTAGCTGCTTTTAAAGTATCTGGAGATAACTCCCACCTTTCAGTAAAATCAGGGTGAGCCAGGATAGCCTGCATGGCCTCTAAGGGTGTATCGAAGCCTAGATAATCATCTGCCCTTAGAGTAAATTTTAATCTTTTAGCGGCAGCATAAAGTTCTGGAGAAGTAGTAATAGCGTCAGGACTTGCAGGGTCTAATCTACTCATCCAAGATCCATATTTCTTTTTAGCTAGTTTATTAGTCATATCTAGCAGATTACCGCCTACAGGGTCATCTGGGCCAATTGGTGGACCTCCAGCAATACCAGCGGGCTCACTACCTGGTGGCTTATCTACTACTCTGTTAGTGCCTTTAGGTAAGGTACTCTTAGATCTAACAGGCGGCTCATAATTACTGCCCTCAAGCTTGGCTGTACCTTCTACTTTCTTTACTCCTGGAGGGCCTTGGAGCTTATTAAATACTTGATCTGCTGGAAGTTCTACAGTCTTACCCTTCTTACGATCCAGGATAAGGGCCTTCCATGTAGGCTTACCATCTTCAAGACTTGTATACAACTTTTCTAGACTACCAGATACTAGGCTACCGTCAGGGGTAAATCCACTTACCTGATCCCCCTGAGCTACGTGGGTAGGCTCTGGAGGCAGATCCCGTCTTATCAAATCAGGCAGGGTTTTAGCTGCTCCTCTAACGTCTGGGATATGCTCATCTGGAAGTTTATCTAAACGTTCCTTAAGGCCATTCATCCAGTGGAATGGATCATTCTCGCCACCAAAGGCCGTAGGAGGCGTACTAGTAGCAGGGGGCTCCATGGTACCAGCCTGAGGGACATTTTGCGCTGGTGGGGCTCCTGGAGCGTTCTGAGGTACCCCTGGAGGCATCCCAGGTAACATACCTGGATTTCCCTGTGCCGGACCCGGAGGCAAAAGACCAGCCGGAGGTCTAGGAATAGGGCCGCCTTGAGCCTGTATTGGTGGAGCACCGCCTATTGGGGATATAGTATTAAGCCCTTGAGTAGGATCTTGTAGCCACCAAGGCTTCTCAGTAAGCATTGAAGCTAGACCAGTTCTAATAGGCATCTGAAGCTTGCCAACATTAAATCCAGCAGGCTTACCACCACCCATTTGTATACTGGGTTGGAAGAACTCCCCTAATTTAGCTCCAATACGTTTTGGAAAAGAAGTAGAAGATGTGCGCATCTCCGCAATCTTATCTGGCAATATAGTCTTACCCTGCATAAGATCACTTATGTGAGAATTAAGCAGCTCTAGAGCAGATTCACCAGATCTAGTTCTAAGGGCATTTTCTGCACGTTTAACTAGGTCCCCACTAACCTTTGTAGCCTTCTGGTTAAGAGAGGCTTCTGGGGCTTCTGTAGAGAACTTCCCGTAATTAGGATCAATAACCTTCTCTGCTCTCATGGCCTCAACATCAGCAGGGCTGAGAGTAAAAGTGTTAGTATTTGCTCTCTTTAATAATTCATCTAATAGTTTAGTACCGAAATCACTAAATTGGGCTGTGGTAGGATCTGGCACATTAGTAGGAGTCTGAGCTTTAACTTCAGGAGCGCCAGAGATAGGATTCTGCTGTATAGACCCTGGACCAAAATGTTCCTCAATAACATCTCTAATTGGAATAGACGTAGATTGAGCAACTGGATGCTGTAATAGCTTCTGCTTTAGAGTCGAAGCCTCATTAAGAGCAGAAGTTGTAGCCTCTGGTAGTCCCGCACCAGTTTTAATACCAGCAGAGGGTTGAGCAATCCTACCACGAGTTAGAGCGCCTTTATTTGCTCTAGCTAAACCTCTTCCGAAGTCTTTACCAAACTTGGGATCAACAGATCCTTCACCAATAGCCTTGTTAATTAGATCAAACTTAAACTGATCAGGTACAACGGCACCTGCCATGTCCCCAATCTTAGGAGCTAGTAATGAAGTAAGATTTCCTGCTGCTCCAGCTAGGTTTCCTTCAGCCAGATTTGGGCCTACAATAGGTACAGCTGCCCCAAGAGAGTGTTTAAGAAAATCACCCCAGTTTGGCTGATTAAATGTGTCAGGCCCATTATTAGGATTTAAAGCATGGTGGGCTTGTTCTGCTTGCTCTCCCATACTCTGTAACATATGCGGGAGACCTTGTGTAATAGCCCCATGAACCATAGGACCAGCAGGTCCAGCAAGAGCATAAGGGTTGAACCCATTTTCTGGGCTCCATACATCAAAGCTCTTGGCGGTTTGTTCCATCTCTGGCACATTAGCGGGTAATCCAGCACCATGAAGGTAACGGGTAAATGCCCCTTCTTTCTTAGGCCGCTGAATAGGGTGATAGACATGCACACTTTTCAGGGCTCTATCTGCCTTACTTTGGATACCCTCAGTAGACTTGTTATGCTGGTCTGCTACTTCATTGGCTAGTTGGTCTAGATCAATATCTGGCATTATTTAGCCTCAGGAGATTTCTGGACATCTACGAAATTACCAGGATCTGCTTCCAGTTTATTATTACGCCATAAGAGGAATAATGCATCTTGTCTAGACAGTGTACTCCCTTTTTCGGCCGCAGCAGATTGATACTTGCTAATAAGTTGCTCAACATGGGGGTCCCAGTAAAGGTTAGACATAAGCTCTTTTTCTCTAATATAGGGAATCTTAGAACCCCAACGAGCCTGCTCTAGAGTTAGTAATCCATCAGCCATATTACGGTTAAGAGAACTAAGGTGACCTAGGATAAGTGGCATATCCATACCAGGGTTCATTAGAGAATCCTTAAGGAACTGATACACTCTTGACACACCCTGTACACCACCAATAGTATTCTTAACGTCAGCAAAGTTGAATAGACGCATTGTGGTGATGAGATCTGCCGCTTTTTGAGCTAATATATCTCCACTAGTAGTAAGCTTGTGGCCTAACTCTGGATGTTCCTGAGAGATCTGTGGCAGGACAGATTTAATAGACGCAGAATTAGCATCCTGCTTATCTCCAAGCAGCCCAATACCTTGAGCTGTTCCTAGCTTATTCATAGCCTCCATCCATCTACCAGCTATGATGCCTACGAGCTGCCCATCGGTAGAATTAAGGATATTGGCGATATTCTTAGAGGCATGGAAACCCGATACAATAGCGTTTCTCTGCTTCATGAAGTCCGTACGGAATTCTCTTAGAGGCACTGGAGATTGAGGAATTGCCCCACCAGTACGCTGAGCAAACTCGTTATTCCACATTTCTCTACGGGCACTAGAGGCATCAAAACTCTCAGGATGAGTTATATAGGCCGCAATCTGTCTGTCAGTAGGATCTGTGGATGTCTCAAGTTTCTCTAGACTAAATCCACCCTGATTCTGATAAGCTTTGTGGGGAGGAGCTGTAGAAGTTCTGGCAGAAGGCGGACCTTGAGTAGCTCCAGGATTTAGGCCGGGAGGTAGAATAGTGCCCACGGTAGGATCACCAGTAGGAACAAGAGGAGCCACAGCAGGAGAGGGGTGAGTAAATACCCTTCTAGAACTCTTAGCGGTACCCCCTCCCGGAGTAGGACTAGAAGAATCCTCAGAGCCAATTTGAATAGGCATGGAATCGGAGCTTACACGTATAGGACCCTGTGTAGTTTCCGCCCAAAGGGTGCCATCTTTGGCCTGAGTTATCTTGGGGCTTTCATCAATTAGAGAGACTTCTTTCTCTTGTCCTGGGCCTGTTCTAATCCAGGTAGACCCATCTCTCCAGCTAGCCATAGCAGGGCCAATCTGATAGTTACCGCTTTCGTCCTTGAATAAGGCTCTACTAATTGGACGCCACTGAGTTACAGGGGCATTGAATCCCATCTCTCTCATTACTTCAGCATGATGAGCTGAGCCTGTGGGAGAACGCTGGTCCATACCACCTTGATGGGGGTCAAACATGGAATTGACCATTCTCCAGCGATCCTGAAGCTCCATACGCTTCTTAATAAGATCTGGAGCAATACTCATAGCCATGCGACCCATAGGAGTAGGTACTCCCAGAGAGCCCGTCATAGGCTGCCCACCAGTAAGTTGGCTAAGGAGGTCATTCATATCTGGAATAGGGAACTGGGAATTAGTAGAAGTTCCCCCACCAAAACTAGGACCCTGCATAGTTGGGGGTGGAGCTGGTTGTCCCGCAGTAGGCTGGCTAGGGCTTGGAGCATTGAGGGCTTGATTTGTGGCGTCTGCTTCTTGTTGAGCAAGAGGCTGAGATACAGGTCCCGCACCTTGTCCTGCACCATAACCCGGAGCAATTGGATTTATACCAGATACTAGACTATCTACACTAGCCTCTGGAGATCCAGGCTCAGAAGGCTTGGGAGCGGCTATTCTACCGCCGGACTGTTGGTTATTATACTCGGCAATCTTTCTCTGAGTATGACTATCTATGATGCTGTGAAATCCACCCTTTTCACCTTTTATTAATTCTCGATAACCTTTAGGATCAAATAGAGGATTAGCGGATGCCCAGTTCTTAGCCCGGTTAACAAACTCACTAGCTATGTCCTGATCTCCGCCAGATTGGATAATCTGATCAGCTAAGTGACCATAAAGCTGCGCCATATTCCTAGACTTCTCATTAAGAAAGTCCATCATTTTGGCATTCTTCTGGCCTTGAGCCTCACCAAATCCAGCGGATAATCCAGCAAAAAAATTCATTATATTACCTTATTGAGGGCCGTAAGTCCCATACAAGCCTGAGAAACCAGAGTTAGGTGAAGATGGCTGATAACCAGGCGGAGGGGTAGGATTGGGTGAAATAGTCGGAGAAGGACTATTGCCACTATCTCCTGGTTGTCTCATAGACTGGCTTAAAAGATAAGAATTATAAGCATTGAATAGTCCGCTACCTACCGCACTACCTTGTTGGAATTGCTGATTCCTGGCCTGTAGACCTTGATTAAATACATTACCAAGAATACCTGCTCCTAGGCCATAACCCTGGAAGCCTAGACCAGCTAGATTAGATCCTAGGCCACTTAAAGCGTTAGCAGCCATAGGACGACCTTGCTGAATTATACCTTCCAAAGCAGATCTATGCTGATTACGTATTCCTTCAGCAGCAGCAGGGCCATAAGCCCCACGAGGACCATTCTGCATAGCACTGGCAGCAGATCCAGCATATAGACTACTTACTCTATTTTGCTCGGGTGCGGTAGCCTCTCTAGGATTAGCAAGCATCCCGGTGTAATAGGATAAGGCTGGACCTAGAGCCTGCCCACTCTGACCTAAGAATTGCTTAGCCCAAGGCTGGGTCTCTTTCTGAAGCCCAAGTTGCTGCTTCATTATGTCGCCTTCTTGCTGCCTAGCCTTATTAGCTTGGTGGGCGCTATATATCCCACCAACAAGGCTAATTACGGCCGGTACTATAGCTGCTGCTGCTGCTCCCATATTACTCCGTTTCTATCTCTGCGGGTATAGCATTACTGTATATATAACCAAGAGGAATAAACCCAGCAGCCTGTAGAGCCTCACCCCACTCCGGGGTAGCTGTGTGAACATAATAAATCATACCCGTACCCCCACTAGAAGCCAGGGTTTGATGCAATGTTTCCAATAGTTTATGCATACTTACCGTATTAGTATATTCTGGATCTATCCCAGCAGGCTCTCCATGGGCACAGAGCTGGATAAACCAAAACCCTATAACTTTATCTTCTACCTCAGCTACTACCACAGAGGCAGTTTCGGGAGAAGGATAGGCCAGCCCAGGGAAAAGCTTCTCAAATAAAGGTTTAGCCTTGTCAAACTCCTCTAAAGGCAGGGCTCTATACAATATATTCATATGTCTATTTTACCAGATATTACAATGGCCCTATCAGGGTGTTAGGATTACCACCTATTACTGTATATATATCATAGCTAGCCCCGTTCTTGACTAGGATCATCTGGGTATCTTGGAGCCTCTGAAGCTCAAGCCCAGTAGGTACAGCAGAAAATCTTGGGGTACCGGCTAGTTGTGGATCTGCTGAAGTTCCCCTAAGTCCAGTAATATTAATAGGATGAGAGCCAGTAGATTGTAAACTCTCCTTAATATCTTTGTGTGAAGGAATTTTTTTAGCTACATCTTTCCCCGCATTTTCAGTTTGAGCCCCCAGTGTTACTAATTTATCCGTCACTACCTGAAGTAGACGATAAAGTAGTTGTGGATTATTAACATCTTCCTGAGTCACTACAATAGGAAATTCTTTCATTATATTTGAGCTGCTCCATCTCCAGAATCAGCACCCCAACCTACCCATCTACCATAAGCTTGGGCGCTTCCCCATGGCTTAACTAATACCCCACAATTACGTTGGTAGATTCTAAAGGGCACATTAGAGGCTTGAGTAATCTTATATTTAAAAGTCTTACCTTTACAGAACTCTGGCGGACCTAGGAGTAGATAAGTTTCTCTGGCTCTTACACCTCCTGAGTTAGGAATAGTAAAAGCTTGAGAAGTATTATCATCCATCCGAGTAATGGTCAGAGTAAGATCTGCCGTTGATGTATGGGTGATCCATATAGCTTTAAGGTGAATAAACCCTATATGTCCATGAGAGGTAGCCTGAGTGTCCCAGACAGTTACTAAGGGTGGCTCTGGCTCCCATACCCAACGCCATTTGAATAATTTCCACAGATGATTGGTGTCTGTTGGGATTAGTCTAGCTAAATGGGCCACAAAAGCTGAAGCAAAGGAGTAGGGCTTCTGTAAGCGGCCATTATGCTGGATAGTTAGAGTATCCCCGAGTGTACCACCGTCATACTGAATTTGAACAGTTCTAGCTATATTATGTGTATCTGCTTCTATTTCAATGCCTTGGAAGAACTTTTCTCCCTCATATCCAGCATCGTCGTACTGGGTAGCTCTGAGGAAACTATCTTCTGGACGAGAGGTGAAGGATGGCTCAATTAGATATAATCTAGCATCCGTACTAGTTCCAGACAGATCTACAGCAAAGTTCTTACCCTCTGCCCCGTTACCAGAATTAATATCAAAGGCAGTTTGAGAGCGGCCAGAACCCGTGATTGTAGTAGTGCCAGAGGGATTGACTAGTGTTAGGGTTGATCCGTAGTTATTTATACCAGCAGCAACATTTATGGTTCCACTGCCTGGGTCAGAATCTACTACAAAATCTGCCCATAATTTATCTGCTCTACGGTCTCCAGCATCCCATGAACCTTGCCGGAAATGCCAAGGTATAGCTGTCCCATTATCTGTAGTACCACCATAGATATAAAGCTTACCAGTTGTAGTATCTGCTCCACCTAGTAGTAGTGTATGTACCCCAGCCCCTTCTTCTAAGTAGCCCATTAAGATTCCTGTATTAGATCCACCCGGATTAAATACATCTGGATACCAGCCAGTTTGGGACGACTCTGACCATACGAAAGAGAAGTTACCAAGGCTGTAAGTCAGGGCTCTCATTCTATTATTAGTATCAGGATAGTAGAAGTGTAGATAACCATCCTCATAACAGAATCTAAAGAAGTTAGCCGCAGCCGCCGTAATACCAGATACAGTCAGATTAGTGTTGACCATATTAGGCGGATTGAAGCCATTAACAGCTATACCTAGAGTTCCCTCTTTAGGAAATAAGGGAAATAACTGATCATAAGTAATAGACTTAGCTATACCACCATCAGTCTCATAAATTCCATCTTTGGATAAGAACCAGATTCTAGGCCCCACACAAAAGGCCCAACGATACATCAGGCCCTTGCCAGTAGGAGTTTCTCTAGTAATAAACTGGCCATCAGCAATTTCTACAATCTCATAGAGTTTCTCTGAGGAGAATACATAAGGTCTGCCATTGTATACAAGGCCGTTTTGTAGGGGCTCTGAGGGGCCAGTAACATCTATCCAGGCACTTCCCTGAGTATTAAATCCCCCTGTAGCATCTGGGTTATTTTGGTTAGAGAAGTAAAGTCTACCAGCATTAGTAGGGTCACCACAAGCAAAGAACCATCCATTACTAGGTCCCCATAGGCAAGGTAGAGAGATTTGAATGAAAGGTTCTGGTATCTCCCAGGGTATACCACCACCAGCCGCTACACAATCTTCTACTTCTAGTAAAGAAGTAGTTACCATACGCCTAATAGTTGTAAGGATTCCATTAACTCTTATGAAAGTTCCTGCAAGCCAGCTAAGAGAGAAAGGGCCTCCAGGAGACGAAACCATAGAGCCTACAACAGTAGCAGCCCCACGAGTTGGAGTCTGAGCACTTATCCATGGCTGGAAGTTAATCTGTCCTACCGAGTCAGGAACAGCAGCAGAAGCAAAGTCATCGTCTACAGTATCAGTAAATACTGCGGTGCTATTAGATATAGATCCTACATTTGCCCACTCAGTAACTGTACCGCCCCAGCGTTGAATATCTATAATATCTACTTCTGGAGCAGAGGAAGCTGTACAAGTAACTATATTGTTCAATCGTAAGCTAAGCTGGCCAGATCTGGTAGCAGGACTCCAATTAGAAGTAGCCCCAGTAGCTGTAGAACGATAACGATATCTATATATATAAGGGAAACCCACCTGTCCAATATCAGGAGAATAGCCGCCCCAGATAGATAGAGAACCAATTTGTATAGTAGGTGTTGCACTAGGATTTACTGTAATCTCTAATCTTATCTTATTGATCGCCTGCCAACCCTTGGACCAATCTGTACCCACACGGACACACTCTCCACGTCTAAATCTGATCTCAGAGTATTGAGAATCACCAGTACCAGTCTGACCTCTAGGAGCTGAAGGTTGAACATCAGGAGAATCATTAGGCTCACTATTAGAAAACAAGTCTGATGAGCCTTGAATCTCAAAACCACTCTCACTCTTGTCGAAAGGTTCTAAGCCACCACGACTTATTATATTGTTCTGAATCTGGGTAAGTCTAGTAGTAAGGGCAGTTTGAGTGAATTTAGCAGCAGCAACTAGGTCTGACGGAGTAACAACATAATAGAAATAGTTCTGATTAAAAGAACCATCTCCACAATCAAACATAAGTCTAAGCTGGCCAATTTTAGATAAATCAGTACATTTAAAGGAAAAATGAAAGTAATCATTATCTAAGATTGCTGTTGATACAGCCGGGCTATATAGAGCCATTTTAGTAAAATCAATGGCAGAAGTCGGAGTATCCGTTAGTGTTCCATTGCCACCACCAGCGCCACCATTTAATGCAGACTGTATATAACCTTTATTGGTAGGGCTGTCAGTTATGACATCTCCACCAGTTATAGCTGCTGGATTAGTAGTATACGTGCGGAATGAGCCTATAATTTGTAGGGCTTGTCCGGCTGAGAATGTTGTAGCCCCAGTGTTACACTTAAAAGCAATAACAGCATTATTAGGACCAGTAATTACTTCTGTGATTCTTGCATAGCCATTAGTAGTATCAGAATTAAGAAGTACTACAGCATTACGCTTAATAAACTCTACTGGGGCTGTAGGGACAATAGTACATACTCCAGTATTTGTAGGAGTGTTGTCATATCTAATTACAGATATTGTAGTAGCGGACGATCCCCTATAAACCTCTGAAACTAATATGTTTTCAGTGGTAGGTCCAGGCCACACAGCATATAGAACTGTACCAGGCCCAATATTAGTCATATCAGCAGGAACAATGCAAGCCCACCCAGTAGTACCAGAATCATATAAAACATGGCTACTAGTAGTATTAACTCGGGTTTGGGCAGTAGGGGCAGCCGCTATAGTACCATCGGCGGTCCAGTGAGTAGTAGCTGAGAACTCGTCTACAAATGTCCAGATTGGCTTATCTAACTCCACTGTAGGAGGAGCTGTAGGTGGGGCAACTCCAACTTTATGGGTTGTAACTGTTGAACCATCATAAGTCACTTTGTACATAGCACTACTATCTGCTACATACATCCAGGATACTGGTGACTGGCTTGGTCTCCAAGGTACCATAGCTAGAGGATTACCGGAGAAAGCTACATCAGAAGAATTGTATTGAACAGCAGTAAAAGAGGTCTGACCTGTAGCTAGTTTAGTTCCAACACCCACCACTCTTGTAAAGGTGTTATTAAGGGTATTATTCAGACGTCTGACGCTGTGGACTGGAGTCTGGCTAGTAATAACACTGGACGCTACTTGAGTTATCCCTTGACGAGGCTGTAGGATACCATCAGTATAAGCACGTACATTCTCAAGGATTGGATAGAACCCCTCCTTAATAGAGTCTACAGGATCATTTAGATCTATCCCGCGACAATAAGCTCTCTTAGTATCTCTTTGATATCTAAGAGGTACTGAGGCTGGTACGTTAGGCGGTTGTCCTTGCTGTGGCATATTTATCCCATCTGTCCATCTTGGGGATTAGTTTGATTATCTTGATCTACAGTAGCAGATCCTCCAGACACAGGATTACCCTCCAGGGCACCAAGGCCAGGACTGGACACTCTCTGAGGCTTATCCTCATTATCTGCCATTGATTGCTGTCCAAGTAGCTTGGCGTTTGGATTGAGGGCTACCAGTCGGCGGTTATAGTTAACAGCTTCGTCAAAGAAGTTGTCAGCACCACGGAATGTAGCCTTAAACTCTTCGCCGCCCATTTTAAAGGCAGCTAGGTGCTCAGAATAGTCTAACACTGCATCTAACAGCTCTTTACCAATCTGTACATATTCATCGTCATCATCAATAGTCTGGGCAATGATACCGGCAGGAATAGGAGCCTTAGTTACTACATCCAGGGAAGCAGCATATTCATCATTTGGGCATGGCGCCAGGGCTATCAGGGACCTCATAGAGGCCATCGAGTCTGGTAAGCTTGTAGTAGTCTGCCAAGTCTGATTATAGAAATCCATGTTGGTTATAGAGTCTGTATCTAGAGGTATACCATTTATAGTAGCATTAACTACCACTGGAGCCATTCGTATTAGCTCTACAAATAGGTTGAATCTACGCTCACAATAAGCAGCTCTTATAGGGTCATATGCAGGCCCCTGCTTGCCTAGAATATCAGCCATTACTCCCCATTTGATTGCTGGGGTGTAATCATCTGGAACACCAACAGCTACTCCAACTGTAGGATCTAATACAACCCCATCTTGCACAGATAGTATATCTAACTGACCAGGTTGATTAGGGGGAGGAATTAGTATAAGCTCCAGTGGGCGTGCTGAGGCTGTAGAGTAACTGTATGGGATACCAGGGTCAGTAAAGGCTACTCCTTGATAGTTTCTCTGCGCCAGAATATCAGTATTAACTAGGGGATAGGCCACATTGTCTGATCCTACAAAAGCAACTCTACGCAGCCCTATAAGTAGGCCAGATAGGAACACTGAGGAGTCTCCAGGAGTAGTGGGGACTAAGCTTCTGGTAATAACACACCCAGTATCAGACTGAAGCTGATCTCGGCGCTTATTCAGAGCTTGGGTGAGATCTGAGAGGGTAAACTGCTCAGAGCCCGTCCAGGAATTACCAGTAGACGGCTCTAATAGGTGATACTGTATCAGTCTTACTATATCTTGATCTGTGACGGTATAAGTAAGTAAGTCAGTTCCATCTCCATTTTGGAGAGGAATAGTAGCTAAGTCATAGAACGGTGTATCGTCTGAAAGTTGGATAACCCCAGTATCTCTCCAGAAGCCAGTCAAAAGACCAAAAGTTCTTAAGGTCTCCGCTAGATATAAGCCTAGTTCCCCATCTGACCAATAGATATTATTGGGATCAGAAAGTCTTAAGGCGAGGAAAGCTTTAAGCTCACCCCACGTAGTATTCTGGTAAGTAGGGAATGGCAATCCAACACACCTTCCTCGTTACTTAGTAGGGGCGTCAGAACGAGTCTCAAACAACTTCTCGTTCTCTGCCGCAGAACTGGATGTACGCCGCTCTAGATTCTGGCCTTTAATAGTTAGGCCATTAGATTCCCCACCAATGGTAGGCTTGACTGTAGCTGCTTTAGGGCTCCAGGCCACGCTATCCATCTGGGAAGTGCTGTTATTAGCTGTTTTACCTGCGTAAGCCATTATTTATACTCCTTTGTCATTGGACCTCTATCAATTTCTATATCTGGTCCAACATCTGGAACTGAAGAATAGAGAGTTTCTACAAGATTAGAGCCTCTATCTCGGCTTTCACTTGCGCCCCTAACAGAATGGGTCTCATTCCGTGCCGGGCTACTCGATGGTGACGACGTTGGACATATCGTCGGTGTAACTAGTTGACTGCCTGCCATGTTCTACTTTCTCCTCATCTAAAACTTTTATAATACGCTGTTTAACAGCTTCATAGGTTATAGAACTATCTGTTTCTAGTATAATCTCCCTAGATTCAATAGTTTCTGTATCATCTATATTATATCTGAAAGGGATACAGGCTACTATATTTGGTCCCTGTTTAAGATATGAATATATTATAACCATTATTTACGCAAAGTCCTTAAGGCGTTTATAAGTCCATGTACTTTCGCCGGGTCCATTGGATCAGAAGGTTCTAGCGTTTGAGGATCATAATACATCCTATCATATACCTCAAAAGGCTTACCAACCTTCACATCTGGTATTGGAGACTTGCCTAACACTGGATTTAAATCCCATTTATCATAATAAGATACATATTTACCCAGAGCATCTTGACCAGCATCATATTTAAAAGTACCAAGAGCATAGTCTATAGGAGGTACTATTTTGTCTGGACCTACATAATCACTTAATATAGCTTCTGGAGAGGAATACATAAAAGGATTATAACTATCTGGTAGTTTATAGTATTTGGCGTTCTTATCCTGAGCTTTTGATGGTTTATACAGACTAGGCATAATTGAGCCATGTTTTTGTGGTAACCCTAAATAGAATCTCCAAGCATCTTCTAAAACTTTACGAGCCTCTATAGCTTCATTAGACCCGCCCTTAGTAGGGTTAATTGTTGTCTTATTTACATCATAACCGCCCTCATATTGTCTGCCCAGTATTAGATTCTTAGCCGCATGCTTTAATACTTTAGTGGTTTGGTCAGTAGTATAGTAATCCTCTGCTGGATCAAAAGCTCTGTATAAAGCCGGGCTAATCCCAGGAATATAGGCATCTTCTTGTTGGGGACCCGTATAAACCTGGTTTACTCCCTTAGTATGAATTCCGCCTTTTGTAGATACACTAAGACCATCTGTTACCGGCATAACTTACCATCTAGTTAAATCATGTGATTGCATATAAGAAGCATTCATATTACTTTGGTTAAAACTTTGTTCAGCTTGGTACCATACAGAATTCTGCATTCTTTCTACATCTTCTTTAATTAAGATCCCAATTCGGCGATCATAGTTACGCTCATGGAACTGTGAGGTATTATCAGAATAATATGGATTTGGGTCATTACGACTAGGACCAGGCCACTTTGCAGCATACATTAGGCCACGTTCTAGTAATACATCTCCATCCCCTAGAGTATCTGGTATTACAACACCATCATCAAAAGCTTGGCCATATCTAGATTCATAAGCCATAAGATAGAAAGCTTGAGACATCTGGTGTGGCCAAAACTCATACCTTGGAGAGCCATTGTAGTAGTCATATGGAACTAGGACTCTAGGAGGAGATCCAACTACACTTCTCTGTGGATCTCGGCTATCTATCATCTCAAGAGATACATTATCTGTCTGTACTCGCCAGTAAGTAGCCGGGTCTACGACACTCCAAAAAGATTGGAAATCTGATGGCATTGAAAGGTAGGCTTGATAGACCTTGAACTGCTGCCCAGTACCACTAGACCCTAGCCAATTTTCTGATAGAGTATAGGTATTGGCTAGAGTATCTACGTCTGTGATAGTAAGGATAGGAGACGCAATACCAACTCTAAACTGCCGCCCTATATGAATAGGATCTACAACTCCGCCATCAGCCAAAGTGACTGTAGGGAAGCCGTAGGTGGTAGTTGCTGTACCAGTACCGTAGAAGTCTGGTACTGTTAGTTGGGTTCGTCTAAGCTTCCAGGACCAGCTATAGATATCCTTAATATCATCAAAAGCCTTCCTGATTAAGTCTCTGGCAATGAATGGCCCGAGCTTAGGGTCCCTTAAGAGGAGTTTTCTGGCAAGACCATCAAAAGTTTCCGACACATCTTACCGTCCACGAACCACTACACGTCCAGTGTAAGCCCCTGTGAGAGTAAACGTTACCTGCCCACGAGTTGAGCCCGAACCAACAGACCAGCTAGGGGTAGACCACTTAGTAGGGTCCTGGATAGAGACTTCCCAGACCTCAATAAGGCCGGTAACAAGCACATCTCCAGAATTGAGGGTAATGGATTTCCACACCCGCTCTACAACATTACCATTTAGAAAAACATCAGCCTTAGTCTTAACAGTTGCCATTTTTAGTCAATAAACTCCACAGAGAGAACCGCAGGAATTAGACCGCCAGTCTTTGTAGCGCTAGTAACAGTTCCAATTCTCTGGGCTACAGGGGCAGTACCAGCAGCTGTTGAGGTAGCATCAGCATCAGTACCGGTAGCAGCAGAGAGTACATCTCCAGGATTCGGGGAAGTACCAGTTTTAACCCCAGCACTCAGGCCCTTCTGGTGAACAAAGAAGAACTCTCCAGCAACAGCCGCCATTTCAACCACACCAGCTACTGAATTACGGTGATCGCGTGTTAGAGCGCCCGCTGGAATATGAGCAGCGTCTGCAAATCTAGAATCATTTGTAACTATATAGTTACTTCGGTCTTTCCAGAATGCAACCTGGCCAATCGCTGGAATACCAGTAGGAGTAGCCGAGGTAGCACCAGAATCCATCTTAACTAGCTGGAACTGATGTCCACTTGTAGGTAGCACCCCACCAAGCTCACCAGGCTCTAGAAGGCCAACACCATTAAGGCCCTCCACATTACCATGCCATGTAAAAGGGTTGCCATTAGGAACAGTCAACACTCTTCGATATTGATTAAAACTCATTGTCTAGATAATCCTCCTAATAGGGTAACCCTTAACCAGTAATACCGAAAAGCTGACGATGATAACGGGGTCCAGGAACCGTGACGTTACCCGCGAACAGGATCTGACCAACAATTGTGGTATTGTCCTGAGCAGGCTTGAAACCAGTAAAGCCAAATCTAAATTCTGGGTCACTAGAAATATAAAGATTCAAATATGGGTTACGGGCATTGATAATCCAGAGAGATTCTGCATTAGTAGCCCCGCCAACGTTAGGATAACTAGTTCCTGCAACACCAGTCATGTTATCCATGAAGGCATTAACAGCAACATCATTACGGCCTACGATAGCTGAACCAGGGACATAACGAGAGCGGAGGATGGTAGCACCGTTGAACTTGAGGCCAGTGATACCGGCCTTGATATCTGTGGTACTTTCATACCGCTGCATTGCGAACAGCTTCTCTTTAAGATAAGAGAATCCTAGAACAGTGGTAGCGATGACATTAGGCTCTTTATCACCGAATGTGGCATTACCATACTCTTCCTCAAGTCGAGGAATTTCTAGGGTACCAGAGATGTTCTGAGGGGCCGTATTAAGAGCCGCACCAACGACTCCACCACGGGTAATAGTGCCATAAGTAGAATAGGTTGAGCCATTCCACGAAGGGTTAGTACCGTCGTTTAGAGCCTCAGCAAAGCCATTGACGTTGTTAGTATAGCCTGCTGTAACACCATCTAGATAGAGACCAATTGAGAGCTGAGCACCAATCCAGGTGTAAGCTTCCTCAGTTGCCGCCTTGACAATGGAGAAGATAGCTTCATCAGATCCGTTATTAAAGACCTGGATATCTTCCTTATACAGCGTGATATTGCTGTAGTAGAAGCGTGGAACAACCTGAATTGCCTGCTTGGTAAGCTTCTGAGCAATATTGAAACTCTGGCCCTTAGCATATGGACCACCATTAGGAACATCATACAGGAAGTTTTCCTGAATAAGGCGCCCACCAGTAAAGTCAATTTTAAGGGTATCCCGCATATAGGCAAATACGGGATCATTCTGGTATATGTTATCCAGAATCTTATTGCGAGCATTCTTAATAAAACGTCGCGTTGATAGTGTAATCAGATCTAATTCGGCCATTGCCCTTTATATCCTCCCCAACACACCCGGCCCTAGAACAACAGCCGAATACTCGGTTAACTTAATTAATGTGCTACTCCGGACCTACCAGAACGCATCGACTGAACGAAATCAGTCAGAAGCTCAAACTCGGAAGGGCCAGTCTTATCTTGGTTATTTGTACCCTGGGAAGCTGCTTTAACTGCTTCCTTCTCATTAGTGTCTCTAAGGACTTCATCTAGGGGAGAAGTAACTTCTTCACCTGTGACGGAGTTTTTAGTAGAAAGTAGGTAACTATTAACGCCATTACGCGTTGCTTCATTACGGAGTTTTTCAGTAATTTCAGCGGTAACCCTCTCTCTAAGTTCCTTTTCCTTACGCTCAGATTCCATGGGCTCTACCCACTTCTGGTAGGCAGACCACGGAGTCATCTTCTGCTCTTCGATCAGTTGCTTGATTGGAGCGAGGTCTGGTATAGTTTTATAGTTCTCGAAGTGCTGTCTCTGAATATTCCAGAGATCTTCCTGCACCTGAGAGAAGTTTTGGTAAATTCGCTTCTCTACGTCATCAATGTTGGAAGATTTAGTATTAATTTCAGTAGCGTTAGGAATTGTCTTAGATTCTGTATTAGGCTGGACACCCGTTGCGGCCTTGATTGCATCTAGTTGGGTGCGGAGGGAATCATACTCGTTGACCAGGGCTTCTATTTGAGGCACCTTGGCAGACCAAAACTTATTCCACTCAATAACCTTGTTCTGTTCCTGAGTCAAAAGGGCGCTGGCTTCCTGAATGTCTCCATCGTGGAGAGCTAGCACTTCTCGTGCAGCGTCTTCAGTGATGCCATACTTTGTTTTAAGTTCGTTAATCTTCTCTTTAAGTTTAGCCATAAATCCTTTGTGTCAAGTAATATAATACACTATTTGTAATAACAATTATCCCATTACATAGGCATTGGAGGTCCCATTGGAGGCGGACCACCCATTGGACCACCAGGAGGAGCTGGACCCATAGGACCGGCGCCCGCTCCCGGAGGCATACCAGGAGGCCCCATAGGTTGAGGTGTTGGTTGCGGGAGAGGCATTCCCATTGCGGGAACAAGACCATTACCGCCATTGGTAAGGTCGTTCATCATCTGAGGAACAATCATGGATAGGCGGCCAGTAAGATCACTAAGAACTGGGACTAGACCGGGTAGAACAGTGGATAAAGTCTTGATTCCAGTAAGGATCTGGGCTAAAGCTTGATTTGCTATAACCTGTGGGGCTCCACCATCAGCACCTAGACCCATACCATTTTCGTCTGAGATATTCCGGCTAGCTTGCTGGAATAGAGAACCCTTGGGGGTGGCTGGTTTAGCCTTCTCTGTGGACCCAGGAGGTCCATCATCTATGCTACGGGCTGGGGAATTGGTAGGCTTATCTGTGCCATCCTTCCCCTTAAGATCTGTGATAAGTGCCATTGTTTACTTGAGTTTCTTGGAGCTAACTGCTGGAGAAACTAGAGGACCCTGTTTAGCTGAAGTTCTCTTAATGCCCTTCATTGAGAGCTTTCCTGTTACACTCTGTTTACTAGGAACTTTAATACCTGCCATTTAATCTATCTCCTGTTTAACCTTTAGAAATATTCGCGCCCATTTTTCTGGCCTTGGAGAGTAGGATAGCTGTTTTCTGCTTTTTAGCTCTAGCTATACCAAACTTTTTGGTTGTACTCTGTAAGACTTTTGGGGGATTTTCTTTAAGTTCCTTTCCTACACTTGTAAGAATACTTTTATTAGACATTATTTACGTACAACTTATGATAACATAAAATGATTATCAATGAACCACGCAGACGGTATCAGGGTCTGAGCCAGTGTGATAGAACTCCCCAACGGCTAGCCCACCAGCGACGGCGGCGGCATTATTAGCATATTGAGGTAGAGAAGCTCCCATTGATTTAGTAGCATGCACCCCCATAGCAACAAGACCTACTGGAAGGGAGGCAGCTACAGTTGTAGTAGGTACATAGGGGGCCATATCCCCTTCATTAAGCTGGGCTCCCCAAGCATAGATCTGTCCTGGAGATCCCCCATAACGAGCAATGCGGACACGAACCTCAGATAGTGAGCCTGTAGCTACATAAGAGACTTTAAAACGTTTCCAGTTCAGGACATTTGTGTTTCCTGAATCACGGGATAGGTCATTTAGCCATACAAAGGTTGGAGAGCCTAAAAGTACATTAGAGGAATCACGTAACTCAAGGCGGACATCGCAAGCAGAAGAAGCTAGTAGCCATATGCTGAATGTGATCTTATTACCTGCCGCTAGAGATAAACCTGTAACTGCTTGCTGTACAAAGCTTTCCTGCCCTGCTACTGGGGTAATTGCAGAGGAGTTATAAATTGTATTATAAATAGGTATGGCAGGATTACCGTAAGAAGCATCTAAAGCCACAGAAGCCTGGGTCTTAGACCAAGCCGCATCAGCCAGATTTTCAGAACGAAGTAGTAGATTAGGCCGAGATACACCTTGCCAACCCGCAGCATAGTATCCGCCCCATTTTCCATCAAAATCAACAATGGCTGCTGTAGGATCTAAGGATCTATTACCAACTCCTAGGTCTACTATACGAGAGTTACCTAGGCCAGATACAGAAGCACCACCCCCTGCGGAAGTAAAGGCTTTAGGGGTATCGTAGATATTATTAAGAGTTTGAGCCCCAAGAGCAAGAAATATTGACCCAGAAGCAGAGCCGCTAGAAGAAGTTCCTAGAGGGGCACTAGACACCGTTGAATTATTTATAACAACGTTATTTCTAGACCCACCAGTGATTTGTATGACTCCAGAAATATAAGCAGCATCTAGAGCATCAAACTCATTGTCGTGTATATGAGCATTATCCCAAGTATCAATTAAGATTTCGCCGCCAGTATTTTGCTCAAAGTGAGTATTTAACACTTCGAGGCCGGTCTGATATTGTGCTTGTACCTGAGCACCTGATACTCCGGTCCAATGACATCTTAGACCAGTAAGGGTATTATTATTGATGTATCCATCTCGAAAAATCATAGAGGTAGAATCCTCAATATTTACCCCATATTGGGTATTAATAAAGGATTGAACCTCACTAAGGATGCCAGAAGAATTTGATATATACCAGCCATCTCCCTTAGAATCTTGTTCATAAACGTGATTAACTGAAAATCTATCACAATTACGCATACGAACCACGGGGGCAGCAATAGTCTGATTAGCACTATTACCAAATAAGCTCATATCTCTAAGAGCCCATACACCAGCATTGTCTAGTACAGAAGCACCTCCAAAATCTAATAGAGGCGCATTAGTAGCATTTTTCAGTTTTAGGGTAGTGTTGTTGATACCTACGCCAGAAAATATAATTCCTCCCGCTGGATGAGCTATATTGTTAAATAAGAGCGTTCGTGTAATGCAAACCCCTTGAGGCACAATAATAGTAGCTTGATGATTGCCTCCACCAATAAAGCGTAGACCAGCATCTATGGCGGCTTGTAGGGCGGCTGTATTGTCATCTACCCCATTACAAGTAGCTCCATAAGAAGCAGCATAGATAATAGAGGTTGTTGAACCCCCATTCAGGGCATAAGTTCTAGTAAATGGGGTAGTTATACCTCCACCAGAGAACTTAATATCATAAGTTCCATCATCTACGTAGAAAGACCATGAACCTAAAGTAGTAGCAGTGAAGGGATTAGCTTTGGGAGTGCCAGAGTTATCTGAGTATATTGTAGCTAAAGTAGTAGTACCAGTTAAGTACACCGTAACAATAGAGCTGGGGTAGGAGCGCTGCACTTTAATAGTGCTTACTATACTAGCTAATGCTGGTTGTCCACCCTGCTCTACCCAACCTTGGAGCTGGCCTCTACCAAAAGCAGAAAGTGAGATTAATAAGAGCAATAAGCTAAGTAAAAGTTTCTTCATATTATCTTGCCCGTCTGCAACGAAGTGTTCCGTAAGCCGTCAATGTTGATACAGTAAATGTTGGTCTAGCTACTAAGAAATAGGTGGTTGTAGAAGATATATTTACACGAGCAGAAGCACGTTGAGAAATTGTAGTTGCTCCTGGTATTGTCGCCGCCGTAACAAACGCAGTACTGTCATCCTGTGCCCCACCAAATCCGGCCGATGTCGGGCTTATAGCAACAATTGTTTTAGTATAGCTTGTAGTTGTATCAAAGCTGAAATCAACAATTCCAACACAATCCCAGTCACCTGCTGTTAGAGATTTTGATGTGACGTTAGTGTTAGTGTTTGTAGAAAGAGATACTGCAGAGCCGAAAGCAACAACTGATTCAAGCACCTCTCCTACAGTTCCAGCCGTAGCTTCCCCAGCAGCGGTAGTACCAACTTGAAGTCCTGCGGTTACTCCCGTACCACCGTTGGCAACTGGTAATGTTCCTGATACATCGGTAGTTAAACTTACTGCACCGAAAGATGGATTACCCGAAGCATTTCCGTGTAAAACAGTGGTCGTAGTACCTTGATTAGCAAAATCAGATGAAGCTAAAGTATTCTGAATATTACCCGTGCCGTCGAAAGAATCTCCATTAATTGTACGGGCCGTTGTTAGTGATGCAGCACTACCAGTCGTGTTCTGGTTTAACGTGGGAAAGTCTCCGGCAACCGCAATAGATAATGCTCCTGTTCCGGTAGTACTTTTAAGGATACCAGTTGCCAATGCTGATGTACCAGCAGAATAATCCGTACCTGAAGTAGCAGCAGACAAAGCTGTACCATTACCCTTTATAAGACCAGTAATAGTAGTAGATAAGGTGATAGCTGGGGTTGTAGTAGCATTAGCTACAGATCCAGCAAAACCATTAGCGCTTGTGACTGAGACACTTGTAACTGTACCAGTAGTACCAGGGCCAACAAGGGTGAGTGTATTAGTTGCTGTACACATATAAAGTCCGGCAGTAGGAGAAATCTTTTGGTACATAGGGCCACCTACTTTACACGTAAGTGGTAGAGTGGACACAGGAATATCCGAAGACTTGGATACAGCAGCTCTCACAGGTCTAGTATGTAGAATTAGAAGAGCTAGGAATATGCAGAAAAACTTAAACTTAAACATGCTTGATTAACTGTACAACTATTACAGCCCCCGCAGTATCTGAAGATACCCACCACTCACTAGCTTGTACACCAGAAGAACTTAATTTAGAAGCAGGAGGATCATAATCTCCGTCTGGGCCTAGAAATGTAATACCGGCATTGCTGACTACATCAGAGCCGCCAGCAAATCCGGCTGCCCCAGCGGTCTGGCATTGGAAGGATATACCTATGCCTTTATTAGCATATCCTACCTCTGCTACTGTAGTCGGGGCAGATGTAGTACCTGTAACTACATTATATGCAGTATTTGCGTTAGTACAGGTTATTTTATACGTTTTAGAATTTGCCATTTTACCTCGTGATTATTATATATTATTTGCTGGTTCGGATTGTACTACCCTCACCACCACCGTTATTACCACTCTTAGGCATAGCTTGATAACTATCTGGTCTACCTTGCTGAGGTGCAGGGGGTCCAAATCCCATAGCCATTTCTGCGGCTAGTTTCTCCATCTCAGTTACAGCGCCAGCGGGAGGTTCTCCATAACCTGGGATATCCAGAGTCTTAGCTAGAGTCCAGCGAGAGACAAGACCTAATTCGAAGCACTTGAGGAAGAGGAGTTTCTTGGAGGTAGCCGAGGCGTTGAGTAGAGAGCCTGGAGCTATCTCAAATACAAGTTGTCTTTGAACCTCTTTAAACCGGTCGAAAGCTGGTAGTGGGCCACGATCTCTAGCCGCCTGAGTTAGGTTACCTTCTCCATCGAAGTCTTCGGAGTGAACAAAGTCTGGGACTAGATTATTTGGATCGAAATCAAAGTCTTCCGGCTGAGCACCTGATGGCCCTAAGATTCTATATCTCTTAGAGATAGTATAGAACTGAGCAAACATGGAGATTAGGATGGTAGCAAACTCTCTCATGAAGCATTCTACAGAGCGAGATCTAGCCTGGAGTACATAAGTCTTGGACTCCACCATCCTCTCGATTGTATCGTCGGCTGGTAGCTGGTTTAGAGATAGGAGGGACTTGCCTAGATCTGAGAGTCCAGCTAGATCGTCCATCTCAGCCTTGATCCAGTCTACATGGTCTTTAATCAAGGTTTCGAGAGCTGGGACACCCGGCATCTGAGGTAATTCACCCATGGGATTAGCCATGATCTTAAGACCGGCCCGGCGAGTGTTAATTGCTTCTAATGCTCTCTTACCCATAGCCATAGAATTGGCAATAACTGGTGGGTTAGCTACTTGGGCTGCATGATCGTCAATAACTCTAAGGAGCCAATCTAAGGACTCTTGGAGGGGCAGGAGATCCCACATCGGGCCTAGACCAAACCACTTGTTGGGGAATGGATCTAGAGTTAGCTTGACAATAGGGAAATGAATCTGATCTCCTGCCGCAAACCAGTATGGGTTAGGTATATCTTCTAAGACCGCGGTTCTAGTGAAAATGATTCTACGGCCACGTGGATATTTCTTCTCCCCTGTCTTGACTTCATAAGACCAGTTGTTGGCTGGTACCTGAGGAGGTTTGGCAAACATACCAGCTATACCCTCAGGTTTGACCCACATAGGATCATCTTTAAACTCACCCATTTGGATTGTGAAGTTGTCCTTGTTAATCTCAGAATCCATCACATACATAGTGTATATGTAGACTGCTGGTTGGGCACCTATAGAGGCTTTAGGTCTAGAGGCAAATAACCCCTCATCTAGTGGGGCTCCAGCCTTCATGTTGATAGATTGGTATATACGGCCTGCACGGGTAGATTCTAAAGCTGTACCATCCAGGGCGTCATGATCTTGGATTAGGTATGAGGCTGCATCCGGCCACAACATACGTGCATGGGCTAGGGTAAATTCTTCTCTGATTATTACGCCACGACTATTCTGGATAGAGATAAACTCTCCGTCAGGGCGGATAGGGATAACATCTCTAGGATCTAGAGCTTTAGGCATTATCTCCTGACGCTCTGGGTCCCATTCTAGCCACATATAACCACATCCAGCTACCCAGGCATAACGCAGACACTGGGCTAGACCTATTTGGTCACAGGATACGCGGGTATACCAAGAGGTGGAAAGCTTTGAGAAATTATCTGCTGTTTGCTCCAATGAAGGGTTGTAGGCTTTAATCTCAAAGAAGGGCTTGATGTCCGTCATTTGAGCAACACCTTCTATTAGAATCTTTCTCATTCTATTTGAGGAAGTTGTAGCTAGCCCACTAGGCCGGTCAAGTTCTGCCAACATAGTTGATGTCTTCTTAGAACATACGCGGTCAATTACTGGTTGGATTAGTTCATATCCAGCTTGACGCTCTAGGAATTTCTGCCCATCATCTAGGCACAGGCCTCCATACTGCACAATCTCAGCTTGGCTACCTTGCCGGGGGAATTTAATAGGTGTAGATCCGAATGCCATTATTTATCCAGTACTGAGTCTTTAATACCTTCAACTTGGTGGTTAACTACTCCATGAGAGTCACACCAACTTTTGTGTTCCTGGTAAGAATTGAATTCTCTACGCTCGAAGCCACGTTCTGCATAACCAGGCATCATAGGACTATCTGGGGTAGCAGGATATCTGACCTCTCCAGTTTGGGGATTCTCAAAGATTACAGGGCGCTCATTTTTGGGGAGCTGTGTAGATTTAGAGTATCTTACAGCTTCAGGAGTGCTAGTAGCACAAGCAGGATACTCTTCCATTTCTTTGTGCAGATAGCAATATTGGTAAGCCCTACTCATCAGACTCTAAGCTCTTTCCTAACCATAGATTCAAAGAAAGTTTTAGGGGTTCTTCCGCCGAACATGGCAAAAGACAACGCTCTCTTCTGAGCTGGTGTCAATGTTATGGCAACTTCGTCAAAAGTCACAGTTGCTGCCTTAGCTAGTAGACTTAGAGCTTGTGCAGCAGACTCTAATGGCCACTTCTGAATTAGATTTTCTAGCTGTCCTCGTTCTGAATCAGTAAACCAGAGTCCACGTAAGGAGTTATGATTCTTACAGGCATCGAGTCTATGCTGTAATACTTCTTCTAGGGTTAGCTCTTGGGCTATAGCTAGTTTAGTGTATTGGTTATAAAGGTCTTGAGAAAGCTGGATAGTAATAGGCACGAGGTTTTCCACTATTACTTCTGTCTTGCTTCCTAAAACTGGCATCTCGTCCCTATAAGATTCTGGAGCTACCGGCTGGTAGTCTACAGGAGGTGTCAGAGGTAGATCATCTAGAGGCAATACAGCCACGTCCTCTAGATTCTTTGTAAATACTCTCGGCCTATTTTGGCCCATAAAGCTTTAAGTCCTTTTCTTGTATTAAGTTATTATACTACTTTATCAATACCCTAAACAGTTTATATATTTAGCAAACATTATATCTCTTTCAAGTTCTACGGCTCCAAGTCTCCACTCTAGAGCTAATATGTATTTCTGCTGTTTGTAACGGGTATAACCGTCTAAAGCACAAACAAACAGAAGGAGTAGAATTAGTATTATTCTTTTAATCACGGCGGTTTAAATTCTCCCTAACTCTTCAAACCTATCTTCCCAGGCTTCTTTAAGCGCTTCGGACGACATATCGGATTGCTGCCAATTTACCACTTTACCCTTTTCTATTTTAGAGGTTTCAGGGATGGAGACTTGGGTAGTAAAGTCGTGGGCAGCAAACCAGGCTAGGGCAGCGGCTCTTACACGATCGTCATGAATCCCATTTCCTTCAGCATAGATAGTAAACTTTTCAGGGTCTAGTTTACAGTCCTGCATTTCAGATAGTAGCCATGGTGAGCGAACTATGACCTTACCAGCACCCACATGTTTACGAGTAAATACTGCTAAATCTCTGACTGACTTCTGGTTAGCTTGCCAGCCGACACCTTTTGTGAATGTAGTTTCTAGGGTATTGACAAACTTAGGCCGATACATGTTGATGTAGCCATAGTGATGAATTAAGCTTTGTTCTGCTGGCCACCCTGGCCCTGGATAGACTTCTAAGATTACGTGGGCTTGACCCATCTCATTATTTCCACTATATAGGCGGCCAAGAGCATTAACAATAGGAGCTAACTCATACACGTCAATGGGTGCAGCATATTCAGCTACTTGGTAATCTCTTCCATCTTTACCTATGCGCCAAACAGATACACAAGCATTGTCAGTATTGAGGTCTTCGTCTGTGGTAAGCTCCTGTCTCCAGCCATTTATGCCAAATGTTGGATCTACTCCAACTACATAAACTTGGCCGGGTTGGGGAGACTCGAAGAGCCATACATAGCCTCTAGCTTGAGAAGGAGTTAGATCCTCTATAGCCTTACCTTGGAAGTGGCTAGCATCTGGGGTCATGATGTGGCCACCAGTGAGGACTCTATAGGTTGGAGGAGAAGCTTTCATTATCGGATTCTTCCAACTTCTTGGGTATTACGGAATTGATAAGGCACACCACCAACTATACCGCTTCTCATCATATCTATCTGCTCTACACTAAAAGCTCTATTACCAGATACTTGGAAAGACTCTTCTAGCGTGGTCGGGTAGTTAGTTAGGAAGTAGGCTGTACGACCTAGTTCTTTCTTAGCCTCATATTCAGATTCCCACCAATAAGCCTGTTCTTTAGAGAGGCGAATTTGCTTACCAAACATGTAAGATGGAGATGTGCGTTCTGCTGTCTCTATCATCTGCTTGGTGCGATAGTTCGGTGTCCAGCCCTCTGGGGGCTTCTTACGATTATGGCGGGGTTCCGCATAGAAAGGGCAGAAGATTACGTCATAACGAGTCCTACCTTCTCTAGAGGCGGTGACTACTTGATGCCAAACGTTTCCACGACCATTAGAAGTAGACTCCATTACAACCAGAGTTTCTGGGGACTGAGGCCAGGTGGGCTCAAGGTCAAAGAAGATAGACTCAGCTCCGGCCATGGCTTCATTAGTATTTACATCCCAGTTACCTAGCTCTGTTATATGATTGATCGGGATAGTCTTACCCATTCCAAGACCACCCTTCTGGGTAGCTTGGGCATAGATAATCTTTGTTCCCATACGCTCGAAGGTTAGGTGGTAATTCTTGGCATCATAACCAATAGCAGGTTTGAGCCACCAAGGTAAGTGGTCGTAGATTTCATGGTCACGATCATACAGTTCCTGAACCATGATTTCATCAATTGAGGCGGCGAGAGCACGGGAGTCTTCCCAGAAGAATACTCTATGGGTAGTTAGAGCCCGCCCCATGGTTGTATAGCCTTCCTGTCTAGCTTTACAGCAGAGAACTAGGTAGCCATCTGTAGGGTCACCTTTCCTCACTGCATCATCTATAGTTTTTTCTTTTCGTGATAGGTATTCTAGGAACATCTTCTGGGGTTCAAGAGGTTCCTTGATTCTTTCTACAACTACTGGTCTGCCTTCCAGTTTGATTAGAGTATGACAGTACCTAGTAAGATAGTAAGGGAAGTCATACTTGCAGACTAGGCGCTCATTGTTAATGAAGGCTTTCTCTGTAGGGGTAAGTTGGCGGACTTCTGTAGCGAATCCCCACTTATCCCGCTTGAGAACAGCCTTATCTAGGCGCTCTAGCATGTCTTCTAGCAGGGAGTCATCGTAGCGGACAAGGTTTATATCTAAATCTTTACCCGCCTGCCAGAGCTGTCTATCTGTAATTTCTTTGTTATACACTAGTTACCATTGGAATACGTTAGGTTCAGTCTTATTAACCTCGAACACTTCAGAAGATCTGTCTGTAGTTATTTCATCCTGAACTAGTCTGATAGTTCTAGCCGGGGAAGATAGGATGAAGTTTGTGACTTTAACAAACTCAGGATTTATACCATCGTTAGGATCTGATTCTCTCAACCCACACAAGATATAATCAGATAACTCATTTATATCTATGTCGTTAGAGTCTTTAGATATGATGTAATCTGCCGCGTAATTGTGGCATAAGACCGCTACGCTATTTTCTGGGTGTTGGTAGGTTGCTAAGGCTTGTAAAGGGTTAGAGATAGAAAATCCTATGTTTAAGCCTAAAGTTACTATTTTACCGTCATTAGTAGATACGGTTTGAGTGGTAGCTGGTGCAAGTCTTAAGCGGGTATTGACCATGTAGACTTCATCCAGCACAGGCCATTTCCAGTGGAATCCTGGGCTTGACACCTTAGTATATTTACCTAAATGTACCAATACTCCTTTTTCCCACGGACGCACACTAAACCAAAACTTTGCATCACGTAGTAAGGAAATAAGCCAATCGAAAAAATTATTCATCAATACTTTTCTCTGACTATTAACCCGCCAATACGATTATCTAGATGCTGCTGGACTAGCTCTTCCTCTTCGTCAGAGTAGGAGACAGAGGAGAAGTCATCTGGGTCAAAATCTTGCCCTGGAACTATCTGAGGTTTCTCAAGTAGACTTTCTAGGGCTGTAGCTATCCGGTTGAGTTGGTATTCTATCCCGGCTAGTTCAACGTTGGTTATCTTGCTTTGAAAGATAGGTCTCACAGTCTTCGCATTTCCCTTTGTTTAGTATGTAATCGTCTAAAGATATCCAACGCCGACAGCGGGTACATTTCTCTTGAGGTTCACTCAATGACTTCGGCTTCTTTGATTTCTTCTTGCTCATTTTCCTTAACTACTACCTTCGCGGTCTTACTGGCACGCTTCATGACTTCTTCGAAATTATCCACTCCTTCGACTGTAACGTTTCCAATTTGCTGGTTAATGACCGAAGGGGAATCTTTAAGGAGGCCAACTGCTTTGAATACGTCTCGTCTAGCTTCTTTATCTCCACTAACTCGGATCTCTCCAGATCCTTTGCATTTAGGGCAGATAACCTGGTAGCCGTCTCGCTTAATAGTTCCAGCACCTGTGCAAATTGGGCATACGTCTTTGGAAGGGGAAGCATCTTCTACGGCTCCTTGTGCGATTATGGGGGTTCCGGCGAAGAACGTGAGGTAACTAACTAAGAAGTGCTTCTCCCTAAATAGATTACAGAGTTCTGGAAGAGTCATACCACAGCGCTTGGCCAGGGCTTTGATCCCATAGGTCTGGAATTTCTCATCGTCTAGGATTTGGAATAACTTCTGAGCTTTAGGATTCTCTGACCAGGCGGCTAGTTCCTTGAGCCCTTCCTTGCCTCCTACTATGTCTGCGAAGGTCTTGTAGGCGGGGTCGTCACGTTCTGGCTTGTCTAGCTGGGCATCTGCGCGAATAGCAAGGCTTCCACCTTGGTTATCTCCACGGTTTACTTTAGCGTTCTTACCAGGTTTGCGGCCAGCTTTCCAGGCATCTGGACGGGCAGGCGTAGTTTCTTTAACTTCCTGCGGCGAATCAGGTGTAGTGTTATTATCTTGTTCCATTTAAGTTGTAGAGATATTGTACTCTATTAGAAGAAGTAAGATTCCCCGCGTAGGCTTGCCGGAGCGGGCTGCTGGTAGTAACTACATAATTTCCTGCATTACTTAAATCTCAAATAAATTTCTTTGGAAATAATTAGCTGGTTGGAAATAAATTAAGCTCGGATCTTGTTATAACAGAGTGCATATAAGTGAGAGGCTTTACCACCATTTAGATTTTATTTTTTATTTTTGTGCACAGCCAATCCCCTCATTTATGCGTACCCCCTCCCCCGCCCCTTCGCACAATTAAAAGCTTTGCATAGTATTTATGCGGCGAATTTTGGGTGGAATTCCGGAAGTAAGCCGCGAAAGTTTGGCCGGGATCTGTGGAAATCCTGTGGAAAACTCCGGCGGCAAGCGCGAAATTGGGTCGTCACAAAATGTTCACAACAAGGCGCAAGTCGTGGCCGCACAAGGGGTTAGCTCGGGAGGGGAGGTTCCGAAATTGCCTGTTTCCATTTTTGCCGGTTGCACTTTCTGCGGGCCGGACCGAACTTGCTCGCATCGCCGGAGCGGCCCGAAACTCTCACGCTGCTAGTAGCACGAGCAAACAAGAGAGACGGGGGAACTCACGGCGAAAGACACACAGCCACTATAAAGAGAGCCAATGTGCTTATGGCGTCTTACAAGTGGCAAAGTGTTTGTGAGAAGACACACAAGCTGTATCGGCTATATGAAGCCAGAGTTTATGTGTCTCAGTTCATTTACCCGCCTTGTGTGGTACCGTGCAAGGTCATCTCGGGTAGCGCGAACGGTACATATAATAAGCAAGAAAGTAAATCATCCAAGTAGCGCGTTGCAACTAGGTCGATTGGATGATTCAGGTAAAGGACAATAAGTCCCTGTAAAGAAGGAGATATAACATGAGCGAAATCACCCAAAAAGATGCCTCCCGTGGCGTGCGGTTCATGGACACGCGATTCTCGGGAATCAAGTTCCTCGAAGTCGATGATGACCGCCCCTACAAGTCGGGAGATCATGTGTTCGTCGGTGGCGAATCCAAGGTGTACGGGCCGTACCAGTTGGATCTGGAGATCGGGCGCGGCAACGGCAAGATCCTGTACAAGGCTTTCGCACCGGGTTCGAAGGCCAATTCCAAGCCGCTGAGCAAGGCGGAATTGGAACAGCAGAACGCCCAACTCATCGCGCGTCTCGCCGCTCTGGAATCCGCCGCGACCAACAAAGCCGAAGTAAAGAAGTAATCGCCCGAAAACAAGATATCTTACACAGTGCTGATTACTCCGCTCCCTGTAAGATAGTTAACGCCTTAAAAATCTAGAGTCCATATAACTCAGGTTTTTGCGCTCCCTAGCTCAGAAATGGGTTAGGGAGCGCTTTTTTATGTCCTGAAAATAAGTAGGAATTTAGGACATAGGAAATCGAAATAGCAATAGCATGAGATAACAGTATCGAATATGTGCGAGATCCTAGGTTATCTCAGCTCCAACAGCTCCTAGAGTACGGGAGGAAAGGCCATGAAAAGGGCTATAAAGGTGGAGTTTGTTTCTTTTGGTGATGTTAAAGATGTTTGGAAGTCTACTTTTACCAAAATCCCTGATTTCCTCAATTATATAGCCTGGTACGCCCGTATGTATCCCCACTATAAATTGTCTTACAGGCTAGTAGGCTAAGCTTATACGCATTGTTGCAAAGTATTGGTAAAAAAAGGATAAATATGAAGACTTCAATTGCACCAGCTACTCCGCCGCCTTTTAGAGAAATTACTATCACTCTGACTAGTCTGGAAGAAGTCAGAGCACTTTACGGTATCTTGGGATACTTTTCTCCAGCAGAGGTGAATGCTAAACTACAAGCAGCAGCTTTGAAACCCGTCAAGATTATGACCTTAACAGGGATGTGGGAATCTCTTCGTAATACCTTACGTACTGTCGACGAATATATAGCAGACTTTCTTCCATAGTTTTAGACAATTTAGAGTGTAGCTTCCGGGCAAAACCACACTGTTCTGGCTATGGGACAGATAGGTAATAGTAAGTAATGGCGTGAACCATCTTACTACCGGTTGAGACTTTTCACGGGGCCAATAAAGCACGAACTACATTAGCAAAACTCCTCTGGGTAGGCGCTATAAGAGGAGAAGCTACACTCTAAGTTGTTTAGATTGAGGAGTTTATATGAGAGACTGGAAATGGTTAATAGGATTAGGCTTAATGTTTATTCTTACCAGTATTTGGGTATTACTAGCCAGTCTTGTTTATTGCTGGGTGACAGGACACTAAATTCTCCATGAAAATATGTGGAGATAACCTACTTCCTATCACTGTCACCTCACTACCTCGCTGTTCTGAGTGTGGTCGTAAGACTCCTAGACATATAACAAATAAGAAGAACCAAAAAATTCCTCTGTGTGGGGAATGCAGCAAAAAACCGTATAACTCAGAGTAAGTAGAAATATGAAAATCAAACATATCAACGATATCATCCGTTGCCTTGAGTTAGCACGTCTTGCTAATAAACTTTCAAGGCGTAATAATAGGAGAAACAGGAAATTTCGCCCTCGCACTCCTCTAAATCATGTTATGGATGCTATCTGGTGGAGTAAACAATGATCATCAACCGGCGGCAACTGAAAGAAACTCTACTTAAACTGTTTAGAGTTTTTCGAGAACTTTATAGAGTGATTAGGGGCCGTTGTGTTAGATGTGGTTATATTGCTGGCTTCAGACATGGAGCATTCTGCAAATGATTACACGTACCGCGTTGTATATATCGTGGTCCTTAATAGGCGCTGCGTTTGTGCTACTCATTGCTTGGCTTGAAGAACACTTTGATGTAATCTGGCGAGTCAAAAAACTAATCTATAAGCATTTCAACTGCTTATGAGGTTTGGTAGGTTTTAAGGAAGATATCATCTAACGGCTGGTAACCGTATGGACATAATTCCTTTTGGTATCTTCCTTTAAGCTCATCACGTAAATAGGAGTTGAGAGTTATGAGAGACTGCGAGATTAGACTATACGATTTGAACGGTAAAGTTCGGATCTACCGCAACATCGAAGCTCCACAAGATGTTCACATGGAGATTAAAGACAAGGCACCACAGAACTTTAGTAAGGAGTCGTGGAATGTGGTCTCCTCAAGACAGCAACCTCTGGTGGTTAGACAGACTTCTAGTTAAACTAGGAATTTTGTGTTATTCCTGTGGTAAATTTCAATGGGATTGTACATATTCTAAAGGCATTTGGCGGATTTGTGCCAGGTCTTTAAAAACCTTAAGCCTCAACTCGAAGGCTTAAACGAAGGTCAAACCAGCGGTAAGGGTTGCAGGCGTATCTGGGCTGGGTCTAGCACGCTAAATCCTCACAAACTTTTCTTTTGTCGGTTACGTGGCAGCATACACTGAAGATTTAAATTTGAAGGTGTAAGAATTCTACGAAAGCGGCTTACTTAAGAAAGTAAATGTAGTTGCTACTTGTGAGGTACGTGGACTAGAATAATCTCCGCCGCAACCACCTATATACACTATGTACTTTTAGGCTAGAACATAGGAGCACGCCAATGCGATAACATAAAACACTAAGATTGGGAACAATATAGGTTAGTATTTGTGCTGTGGCCTATCTCCTAATGGCAATAGGGGGTAGGTTAGAGGACAAATTACAATGAGAGATATTGTGGCCACTGTTAAAAAAGCTCATCAAAAGCGTCTCAGATATAACACTAGACCACGTTTCCGTATCTACATAAATGAAGGTGCTTTCTTCCATGAGCCCTGGCTAGTAGATACTGAAAAAGGGCTACAGTACAAATATAACAAAATTCCCCTTACCCAAATTTGATTGATCCCCCTATGTGGAAAATCGAAATAATAAATACAGACAAGAGTGAGTCTCCAGGTAAGTGTGCCAAAGTACTTTACTCTAAGTGGCCTAATAGAGACGCTCTGATTACCTTAGAACAGACTGCTATTATGACGCGCTTACAGCCTTCTAAGAATATCTCAAGAACTAACCCGCTACTCAAGAAAAGAAGGGAGAAAATCAAGGAATTACTAGCTTGCATCAAAAGTAAGCAAGATAGTAGAACCCATAGTTAAACTATATGCAAATTACTGTTAGTGGAATTGGATGTGGTGCTGGCGCTATCTGTGGTCTCTATGGTTTTGCACATAACCAAGATGCTATTGGTAACGCTTTGTTTGAGGCCTTAAGACTGACTAATGGCAGAAATGATTACAGCATCCTATTTTTTGGCGACGGTGTTAGAGAACGAAACGGAGAAGTTTTCTCTAAGTGGATAACTGAAGCTAAACTAGGTGAGGTACAAGCCTCTCATATAGTAAGAAGTCCTCTGCATAAAGAAAGGGAACACCAGGGTTATCAGATGTGGTTATGGTATGTAGACCACGATGCTCTGAAAGACTGGTACAAAAGCCGAGTAGATGCTGAGAAGCAGAAAGCTATGGAAAAAGAGGCAGAAGTCGCTGCTTCATTAAAGCCTCCTGCTGCTAAGCCTAGAAAACAGGCTGAATATTATCGAATTCATTTTTAAAGGGTTTCTGCTCAAATCTTCTCCCTGTGACTAAGGCTGATAGACTTCAATATAAAGAAGACCACCTAGATCAAATAAGATGAGCAAGCTGGCTATCCGCTAAAGGGTAGGGGTCGCTTAGTACTCCGTCAGCTACTAGGGGCCGCATGTAGCCATAACGTTTCCTAAGTCTCAACCACAGAGACTAGGGGACTATGCATGCCGGAAGGGGTTATCGCCGAAAAGGGTTACTCGGTTATGACTAGGCTATTCCAGAACCGCCTAGCTCACTAGGACGGAAGTCAACTCAGAGGTAAATAGCTTGTTGATATATCCTCCACCAGGGGGATATGAATGTCTGAGTGGCATCAACTTGCTTACTGATCCTAGGTAGTTTTAAAACAAGGTAATTATGAAAAACGATGGAATTGCATTAGAAGCGGTATTTGCTTCAAGAGATGAAAACGGAGATTTGGAGAAGGACGTTCGACATCGATATTTTCGAACTGTCGAATCTGCCGCACTATGGGTATCTGATAAAGCCAAATCTGCCGAGCTATACCACTATGCTTTTTCTTATCGCATAATTGATTAAGATTTAAACCTCTTTAGAGCCTCATTTTAAGAAGACTTAGTGGGCCTACTCTATGGTCGGTGATTCAACTCATTGAGATTAGGGCAGTCTCTTAATAGCCTTGGTAGTAGTAACGCCCTACTAAGGTCAAATGGGCGAACACTCTCTAGTCGCTTAAAATGAGCATAGAAATACCTCTCTGTTATCTTTTTTCTGTGGGGCTCTAAAGTAACTTTTCAGCAACAATTTAACTACTCAAGGTTTATGGTAAAAACTAAAAAAAGTATACCTACCCCCAGTGTTAGTGTTTTTCACTCTAGGCAACATATAGATAATGACAATACAGGTTATGATACTGTAACGTTAGGAATTGATACCGAGTTTCTGTTTACCAACAAGGACGGCTCAATTGTTTGGCCATGGATAGCTGGATTTCCGCAAGAAAGAAAACTCAATCACCCTACTACAGGGGACAATAGTGCGTTTGACTTCCATGGAGATGGGTATGCTACAGAGCTATGTACATCCCCATTTTCTTGCCTAGAAACCTTTGTAGGTCGTATGGGTAGTGCCCTGAGTTGGCTACAAAGAGAGTCTAATGCTAGCTCTATTAATGCTCCTCCGCTATACACAATTCCTGCTACGGTAGTTAAAAGTGCTCCAGGAGAAGCTAAGCTGTTGGGTTGTATGCCCTCCATGAATGTATATGGAGACTCTGGTAAGCCTACATCCCTTAAGGAGAATGTAAGAACAACTGGCTGCCATCTACATGTCTCTCATAGCATCCTTAAGTCTACCGAGGTTTGTGCTAACTTGGTTAAATGGGCAGACATCCTGGTAGGCAGCACTTGGACTTATATTTCTCCGAACACTAAAACATCTGAAGCACGTCGTCGTAAAGCCTACGGGAGAGCAGGAGAGTTTAGGCTAAAGGATTATGGACATGGTTATATAGGGGTTGAATACCGAGTATTACCTGGTACCCCCATCCACCATCCGGCCTTCCTAACTTTAATGTTTAACCTATACAGACATGCTTTGTATTATGCCATTAACTTTGGGGAACCGGATAAAGCTCTAACGTCTGAAGCCAAAATAGCTATAAATACTGCAAATGCTGAATTAGCAGAGCAGGTAATCATGCCACATCTACAAACTTCTAGAGATAAACAGTTTCTACAATATCTACACAAAACCAAGCTCCAACCTCTTAATCTTGATGCTTGGATTAAGTATGGTGTATATGGTAATGGTCACCAGCACCTAGCTTATAACCTTATGAACAAGCGTGTAATCAAATAATCATGCCAGAACTTTTAGATACAGAAATCTCTTGCGGTATTAGACAGCTATCTGGTTTATGTAAAGATCCAGCTAGATTTAATCCAAGAGATCGGATTCCTCCAAAACAAGTCTTACTAGAAGCCTTTGATACTTCTAAAGGTGCTATAGATGAAAATTGGACTCATTACCCAGAAACTGTAGGAGCTATCAGGTTTGGAGTAGTACTTTTTTCTGATAGTGTGCGCCGAGGTAATGGACTCAAACTAGTAGCTTATATCAAAGCACAAAAGCTAGGGAAAGTCACAGTGTCTCCGGTTATCGAAAACCCCAATACGGGCAATGATATACAATTATTTACATGGTATTTAGATAGAAAGGCTTTAGTTGCCTGGATTGATGAAAACCACGATATCTATAACTGCTCAAGTTATAGATGTAGCTCACCCTAACTATGCAAGTTCATATATGGTGTCCTAGACCCTCAGATAGTGCTATGGATATACGGGATATGTTTCTGGATAGAGGTTTTCGAGCCTTTAAGACTAAAAGTAATATACAAGATAGTCAAAGGCTTCTTAACCTGTTTCTAGAAAGAGTTAACAAAGGTGACATGTGGATAAACTGGGGAGCACCCCCAAGTGGTATTCAAGGTAAGGATTTACCTTTTGTTAACAAAGATGTACTTGTTTTAAACGACGCTACTTTCCTGAATAAGAAGTCTCAGCTTATTAAACTTCGAGAGAATAAAGTCTCTACTCTAGAAGTAAGTGACAGACCAGCAGAAGGTTTTATTGGTAGGTCTCTTAACCATCAAGGTGGAAGAGATCTAGTTAATAACTCAGGTAGAGATTACTATACTAAGAAAGTTGATTTTGCTAAAGAAGTAAGGATTCATATTTGTAATGGTAGATCAATTAGAGCAGGACTCAAAGTTCCTGCTGTGGATCAAAAAGCTCATCCTTGGATTAGGTCTTATGATTCAGGATGGCGAATTAATTATTCTTATGCTAAGCATATCTCTAACTCACATAGAGACCTTGCTAAGGCAGCCATCAAAGCTCTGGGCCTAGATTTCGGGGCCGTAGACATAGGAGTTACCAAAGCTGATAAAGGTGTTGTATTAGAAGTAAATACTGCCCCAGGAGTTGAAGGGGGTACTTTGGTAGCCTATGTTAATCAGTTTTTAAAACTGGATGGAGACAGTGTTACATAAACCAATAGTCCCAATTAATACTCAACAACCATTCTCCTTTCAACAGAGAGCGAGAAATATAAAGAAGCCGCCTAAGACAACGCAATATCTTTCTAGCAATGTTAAGGGGATATGTAGTGTCTGCAAGGCTTTCCACCAAAGAATTAAAAAGTTCAACGAAAAAGGGGAGAAAATCTCTCTAGACTGCACTAGATGCAGAAAAAAGAGAATGCCTGGTATTATTATAGAGTTTCCAAAAGAGTTAATACCTTGGCAAATAACCGGCACAGACATAAGTGGTATAGATAACTATAACTTTTACTGTCAGAATTGCCAGAAATTCTATGCCGATTTTAATACTTTTGGGGCTATTTGTGGCCATAAGAAACATAGCCCACCAGATAATTATTGGTGTAGGCTATGTTGTACTAAAGCTGCTTCACCTGAAGAAGACCAGCCTAAGCTGCTTAGAAAAAAACGTATAAACAAGCGAGACCTGAAGCAAAGATTGTATGGGCGCCGCTTTGGGGTAGCTGGTTTAGTAGCGCCTGTTTGGCAGTTTAATGAAGTGCAGGTGCCTCCAATACCTCAGCCAGAGATTAACATAGAAAGATGGAATTTCCATGAGCCACAAGTAGCAGCAAACTTTGCAGCCTTGGAAGATCAGGTTAGGGAGCACATTGGAAGAGTTGTTGCTCCTATTGATCCTTTAGACTTAGATGATGATCTTGCTGACTGGCGGGACGAAGAAGAATGAAGATCTGTCATAGTTGTGAGCGTAATATTACATCTGATAGACCTTCATGTCCAGAAACTTGCCGTGCAGCAGAATTTTACAGGCATAGCAGTCTTTGCTTGTTCTGTTGTTTTGCTATTAATAGACATGAGGGCTTATCATCTCTGTATATAGTAGATACAGATAAGTTTCTGTGCGCCAATTGTGGTAAAAAGCTGGATATTGGTGGGCGTAGCTGTCCTTGTTGTCCAGATAACGTATTATGTAATATCTGTTGTAATTACTATAAACATGGGTGTTGTGTGCAACCAATTAGATTCCGAGCAGCAGATCAAGTAATTTTTGCTCATCCAGCCCCTAAGAATGAACTAAATCCAACAGGTATAGGTTGGAGAAGTAGAGATGAAGCTCTCCAGATTCTAACTAGGATAGCTCCTTCTAGTTGGTTTGATCCTATGGGGTTTAGTGAGCATCGCTCCCATAGATATGTTGCAGTAGAGATAGAGATAGCTAGTTATACTGGTGCATCAGCTCTCAACAAAGCTCTGGATGTCTGGAATTGTGCGGTAGTACATGATGGTAGTATGCAGACAGATAGAGGCTTTGAGATTAATACGTCTCCGGCCTGTGGAAAGGCTCTAATAGATCAAATCAGAGATATAACGACTGGACTTGGTAAGGCTGAAGCAAAGCTGAATAATAGATGCAGTATTCATACACATGTAGATTGTAGAGATTTTGGTTATCAAGACCTTCAGAAGTTAATCAAAATCTATGCACAAGTAGAAGAAGCTCTATTTGCTTGTGTTACTCCTAGTAGATATAACAACGAATATTGCATGCCCTGTGGGCTACAATACTATGAGCTTTTGAAGGGTAATACTAAGGGAGATACTAAAAGTCTCAAAACTGCTTTAATCTCCAGCGTATATGGCCCAGAAGCTTTTAAACTCGAAGCCAATGGCACTCCTAGATTCTACAGAACTAGAAGAGATCACTATGGTAGAGTTGCAGATTTAGGAGCCAGAAACCCTAAGAGATATTCCGCCCTAAATCTCCATAGCTTCTTCCTACGGGGAACTATAGAAAGCCGTATACATCATGGTTCTATTGACTTTGATGAAATTTGTCAATGGGCTAGGTTTCAAGCAGATTTCTTTGATAGTATCTATAGGTCTTCGGAATCTAGACTCAGGAAGTTATCTGAAGTTTCTCAGCAAGAGGCTGACGAAGTTCTAGAAACAATACATGCCAAGAAACTTGATAGAATCCTGAATTTCCAACAAGTGGGAGTAGGTCTAGTAGTTCTCAGAAATTTGCTGCCAGACCACTTTGAGGCCCTTTTAAAGAAAGTTGCTGCGGCGTGTAAAGAGAAAGCGCCTAAAAAAAAAGAAGTAGTAGAACAAGCAAACCTAAATCAAGTACGTGGAGATCCTTGGGGTAGAAATATGCGATTTGGGCTTGAATAAGTTATCAATATAAAGGACTAAACATAATCAATGTGTGGAATTTTTGGCTTTCAAGTTAAACCCGGTAAGGTTCTTACAGAGTATGAGGCTACTGTATTGTCTCTAGTACTTGCTGGGGAGATGGAAAATAGGGGTAAAGACTCGTTCGGTGCGGTTAGTTTTCCCATGCCAGGGGATGATAATAGAGTTGCTAGTATCCTCCGTGGTGTAGGTAAGATAACCTCCAATGGTTCCAAGTTGTTCAAGTTAGCCTCTCAATCTAGATCCTTTCTGGCTCATACTAGAGCCGCTACCGTTGGAGCAGTTTGTACCAATAACTGCCATCCCTTTAAGCAGGGAGATGTTCTAGGCGTACATAATGGGAGTATCTTTAATTACAAAGATATGAACCAGAAATACGACCGTAGCCTGCAAGTTGATTCTATGCAGATGTTTGCCCATCTTAATGAGGGACTTCCCCTTGATGAGCTAGAGGGATATGGTACATTCTTCTGGTCTAGAGCTAATGAAGACTGGGCTAAGATATATCTAGCCAAGACTTTGAATGGCTCCTTGTCTGTAGCTAAGTTCTACAGAAAGAACGATGAAGACGACAAGCGTATAGAAGCAGATGAGCACTTTCTAACCGTATGGGCCTCTGAGATATTTGGAATCTCAAAAGTGGCTTACTTACTAGATGTAAATTATACCTCCGTAGTTATAGCTTCTGAAGAGATTTACTCTATTTCTAACGCTGAAATATCTCAAGAAAACATACCCTTTAAGCTAAGTTATCCCATGGATAAAGGTAAAAAGTGGAATAACTGTTACATTGTAGGTAAAGGTAAGGATAAAGAAGAGACAGAAGAAGGTTGTTCTGCTAGTCCTAAGCACAATCTCTCTCGTAAGGAGAGAAAGCGCCTAAGAAAGCTAGAAAAAGCTAGAAAAGAATCTAGTGTAGATTGGGCCAGAGATCCATCCGCTGAAAACATCTTCAAGGGTTATGGTCTGCAAAAGGTATATATTCCAATTGATGGTAAAAGTGGTGAAGCTGTGGCTCACTATCTATGCCCTGAGTGTGAATGTCCTCTTCGTGACCATATTTGGGGATGGTGCCAGAATAAAAGCTCAAAAAATGAAAGTACTTGTTGCAAAAGTCCCACCGGTTATGGTTGTGAGCCTGATATTCCTATTTGTGTTGATTGTGGTCACTATCTGGTTATAGGAATACATGAGGCAGATATTGTACAGGATGTTGATGTAGTTGAATGTAAGGAGTGTAACAATTTCTGCATCTCAGAACTAACAAATTTCAAGAAGTATCAAATGATTAGAGATGCTCAGCAGGAAGCTGATGATACTACGCAGCCACAGGAAAAGAAGGAACCTGCTCTGATTCTGTTGCCATAACTTTTAGGAGGTAAATATACCACTGAAAGGAGGCAGTATAGTTGGAAAGTCCAATTATTTCAACTAGTTTAGATCAGAATTGGTATGTGCAGGGTAGGGTAATTCCTCCTAGTTGTACGAATGAGGGTTGTGTATTACATCTTCAAGCAAAGTTTCATTCCTGGGCTGAAGAACATTTCCACCTTGGTAAGGTCTCTATTAACCCAACTGTTGGAATAGAGTTTGTTACTTCTATGTTAATTCCAGTAGAAGAGGCTCTAATCCAAGATAGCTTAGACCCGACTGAGGTTGAGAAGTGTATAGATTACCTGATTATGGGTAAGCTATCTCAGCCAGAAGACACACTAGCATTTACTACTGTCAATGGTCTGACTATCCTAATTCACGTTGCTGGTATAAGTGCTATGTTTGGGCCAGTGCAGGCTTGTCCTAATTGCCAAACTCAAGAAGCAATGAAGTCTATAATAGCTGCTAATGGCCCAATAGAGTTAGACCCACTAATGGAGCTAATCAGTGCTGGCAAAGAGCATTAAGTCGCTTTAGATATAGACTTAGCCTTAGCATCACGTTCTCTACACTTCTCAAAGTATTCAATAAGCTCTGGATTCTGAGTTTCAAGAGATTCAAAGTACTCTGATAGTATAGAACTGACAACTCTAGGTAGATTCCAGTATTCAGGAGCCTCAGAACCATCGAATGAGTCACTTAAGGCTTCTTTGGTCCATAAGTCTGAGATCCAAATACACTTCTTGTATAACTCTGCTGGCATACAAATAGAGCGAGTTATAGAAGACTTCCTAACACTACCACGAGGACGTCCAATTTGAGGCATTATGCTTAGACTCCTTAAACGGATTTTGAAGTATATTAGTTCTGGTAAATGGTTAGGTAAGCATTATCCATGTGATGCTACTTTTCATTATCCAGATAGTGATTGCTGTTTAGAATTAGAGTGCCACGAGGTATATTACCATTACCCAGGTAATGACGTGCCATAATTAAGTTTATTAGTGCTCCTTTTTGAGATAAGTGTAATTATATCATATAAATCCTACCCAAGACAGGTTTATATAAATATCGGTAAGTCCTTATGGGACGTTTTAGAACCAAGATTCTACTAAGAACTTGCCGACATTAGTATAAAGGTAGGTTGGGTAGGAACATGAAGAAAACAAACAAGTTAAGTCTATTTTACAGGACCTTGGATACATGGTTACAGGCTAATTATCCACTCTTAAGAGCTAAGAATAGGTGTGGTTGTTTCCGAAAACATCCTATATCTTATGAAAGAGCCAAATATTTGGCCGAGAGAAGCTACTTGTAGTAATCCACCTGAGGTGTAAGGTGCACGGGGAGTCTTATAAGCTCTATAAGCTCTAGATTGGAGCACAGGCTGGGTTCGATTCCCAGCAGGTGGACCAAGTATCATAAATGATGGAGACTGGGATGCCGCAGAAGCACGAAGATGTTTTAGAGAGTCTCCTTAACATATTCAAAGAATTAGCTGATCTATATGATGAGGGTAAAAGGTTACCAAAAAATCTTAAAGCGGTCTTTGAAGCAGAGATGGCAACACCTCACATGCTATGGCTTTACGAGCAATTAATACAAGACAGACACGATTCTTTTTTCTCTTATAATGTATAAGTCCTTGTAGCTCAATGGGATAGAGCAATAGACTTCTAATCTATAGGTTGTAGGTTCGAGTCCTACCAAGGACGCCATAAAAAGGTGGTATTTTAATGGAATGTGACCATGATTTTGTGGTATTAGGTGAGGATACTGGACCTGGTTATATTTGGTGGTGTGATACTTGTGGTAGTATAGCGGAAGGAAATGAGGGTTCCCAGGTTATAACCAAGTACCCTAAAGTAGTAAGTAGAATAGACAAAGCGCTAAAGTTCTTAGACGCACTAAGTTCATAAAGCCTCTTCCTAAAGTTCACTACGTTATAACAAGTAATTTTAAGGTTATATTCCAGACATGAGCAAAAAAGTTAAAAAACTTACTAAGTCTGAGCTTAGAGCAGTCCTTCGTAGTCTTTTGAAACACTTAGCTAAAGCCGAAAGTAAGCGCCGTAAGAAGTTTAGAGCGGCTCAAGTAGCTAGGAATGAGGGATGGTGTTGATTGGGTACCAAAAAGCTTGTTAAAGATACTAGAAATCGGAAATCTGAGTGGTTCTTTAACGTACACCTGCCTTCTTATTTTTTAGGTATGGAAGATGCCAGGCTAGAGAAGCAAGAGAAACAAAAGAAGCAATTTAAACAATGTAAGTGCTTTGCTGCGGGTTATACCTGTCAAAGATGTATCAATTCCGCTAGACTTTAATTATGATAAGCTTGGCTAGAAAGATATCCAAGAAATCCCAGCATACCTTCGCAATGCATGCAGCTATAGTTCTACGTGGTGGCGCAATAGTAGCCACTGGTTATAACCATGATTACATTCATGCTGAGGTTAATGCTCTTGGACATCTCTGGCCTTCCAAACGCCGTGGATGTGTAGTCTGGTCTCTAAGATTTACTAAGAGTGGGAAATTAGTTAATGCTAAACCTTGTTCTAGCTGTGAGACTTATATGAGAGAACATGGTATTAGACTTGTCTGGTACTCTGATTCTTTAGGCCAGATAGTAAGGATGAGACTCTGATATGGCTATTATTTTTACAGATGATATAGATCCCTCTCCAACGTCTAGAGTATCAGCTATTCAGTCTGATTTAGTAGGATTCGATGTTGCTGAAGACGGCTCTGCCATAGTTAGAGATAAACTAGGGAAATTACGAGCAGCAGATGAAGTTGAGGAAGAGTTGCCTACTTTGTCGGAGTTTTTCTCAAATATAGTTAATGGGGCAAACAAGTGCAAATCTTGCTTGACTAAGAAACCGGCTTACTATATAGTAGGAATCAACAACTTATCCAGAGATCAATTTTCTGTAATTAAAGTAGATGACTATGGAGCCTTTGAGGTTGATAGGGCTTATCGCAACGTAAGAGAAGCATTGGAGCAGTGGCCAGAGGCTATACCTCCAAGATCTTAGGAATTACGGTGTAGAGTAAGTGCTCCCACGCCCCTAGGCTGAATGGACCAGCTTAACAAACTGGCACCGTAATATAACAGAGTAAATATATGTATCATTCCGACGGTAATGAGGTTCTTATCAAAAGTAAGCAGAAGTATATGAGATCCAGGGCATCCAAACACGGCAATTCTACCAGCAACAATACCAAGAAAAAGATCAACATGTTTCATCGTGGAATCCCTAGAATTCCAGGAGTTACGGAATTCGGTAAGCAGGCCGATTAATTGAGTTCTCTCAAAATAGAAGTAGTGGAAATAGATTCCATAGAACCACACCCTAATGCTGATAGGTTAGAACTAGCCAAGATAGCGGGATGGCAGTGTGTTGTTAGAAAAGGGGAATTCAAAGCTAAGGATAGAA
>Ga0070690_100000095_pt1 | contig 44735 bp, 41 predicted proteins | sample KBSS33HmetaG_FD_64671 | JGI IMG/M metagenome (GOLD analysis project Ga0070690, IMG submission 64671) | Switchgrass rhizosphere microbial communities from Kellogg Biological Station, Michigan, USA - KBS S3-3H metaG | ecosystem: Host-associated > Plants > Roots > Rhizosphere ... | reverse complement strand
GACTCAACGCCGTCCAGCCCTACGACTGGGCCACCTTCCTGCGCGACCGCATCTGGAAGGTCCAGCCGCGGGCGCCGCTCGCCGGTCTCGAGCTCGGCGGGTGGAAGCTCGTGTACAGCGACGTCGAGCCCGAGCTGACCAAGGCGAACGAGGAGACCTCCAAGCTCTACGACTTCTGGTACTCGCTCGGGATGACGGTGCAGGGCGACGGCACTTCGGCGGACGCCGACGACGGGATCATCCGGGACGTGATCCCGGGGATGCCCGCGGCCGCCGCGGGCGTGGGTCCCGGGATGCGTCTCGTGGCCGTCAACGGGCACCGCTACTCCGAGAAGGGACTCCGCGACGCGCTCAAGGCCGGCAAGGCCTCGAAGGACCCGCTCGAGCTACTGGTCGAGAACCTCGACACGTTCAAGACGTGCAAGGTCGACTACCACGGCGGCGAGAAGTTTCCTCACCTCGAGCGGGACGGCTCGAAGCCGGACTACGTCTCGGCGATCGGCGCGGCGAAGACGGGGAACACGGGGACGGCGGGGAAGCCCGCCAAGAAGTGAGGGCGTAGGGGTATAGAGTCTTCGGAACCGTTCCCATGGACGAACCCGAGGCTCCCGGCAAGGACGACCTGCTCCTCGAGAAGGAGGCGAGCCTCCGGATCCTGGTCGACCAGATGCCGGCGGTGCTCTGGACGACCGACACGGAGCTGCGTTTCCAGGAGTCCGTGGGCGCGGGGCTCGCCGGACTGGACCAGAAGCCCGGCGACCAGCGCGGAGTCAGCCTCTTCGCCTACTTCAAGACGACGGACCCGAACTTCGAGCCGATCGCGGCGCATCGCCGGGCGCTCGCGGGCGAGTCCGTCATGTATCCGGTGACCTGGAAGGGCCGGACGTTCGACGCGCACGTCGAGCCGCTGCGGGGCCCGGACGCGGCGATCCGCGGCGTCATCGGCGTCGCGTTCGACGTGACCGAGCGCGAGGCCGTCCAGGACGAGCTCCGCCGCTCCGTCGCCCTCCTGCACGCCACGATCGACGCGACCGCGGACGGCATCCTCGTGGTGGACGCGAACGGGCGGATGGTCCACTTCAACCGCCGCTTCGTGGACATGTGGGAGATCCCGGATCGGGTCGCCGAGGGCCGGCAGGAGAACGAGGCCCTGGCGCACGTCCTCTCGAAGCTCGTGGACCCGGCCGCCTTCGTCAAGAAGGTGATGACCGTCTACGCGCAGCCGACGGCGGTCAGCCACGACGTGCTCGCGCTCAAGGACGGGCGGCTCATCGAGCGCGACTCCCTGCCGCAGACCGTGGGTGGAGTGACCGTGGGCCGCGTCTGGAGCTTTCGCGACGTGACCGTGCGGCGGCAGAGCGAGGAGGAGGTCGAGAAGACCCTGTCCCTCCTGAAGGCCACCCTGGAGGCGACGGCGGACGGGATCCTCGTCGTCGACCACGAGGGCAAGATCGTCAGCTTCAACCGCAAGTTCGTCGAGATGTGGCGGATCCCCGACGAGATCATCGCGTCGCGCGACGACAACCGCGCGCTGGCGTTCGTGCTGGATCAGCTCCGGGACCCCGAGCGCTTCGTCAAGAAGGTCAAGGAGCTCTACGAGCATCCCGACGACCAGAGCTACGACTGGCTGGAGTTCAAGGACGGGCGCGTCTTCGAGCGCTACTCGCACCCGCAGAAGATCGGGGGGCGCACCGTGGGCCGGGTGTGGAGCTTCCACGACGCGACGCGCCAGCGGCTCATGGAGGACACGCTGCGGCGCCACTCCCGCGCCTTCGAGCACATCAGCGACGCGCTGGTCCTGATGGACCTCGAGGGGAAGATCGTGGACTGGAACCCCGGCGCCGAGCGGATGTTCGGATACTCCAAGGCGGAGATGATCGGCCGGATGCCGTCCGTTCTCGCGCCGGCCGATGCCGGCCTGGACTCCATGCGCGCGATGCTCGACGGGGTCAAGGAGAAGGGACGCTGGACGGGGGAGATCCCGTTCACACGCAAGGACGGGAGCGTCGGCATCGCCGACACCGTCGTCGTCCCGCTCTCGGACGACTTCGGGCGGCGGATCGCGGCGCTCGGCGTCTCCCGGGACGTCACGGACCGCAAGAACCTCGAGGAGCTCAAGAAGACCCGCGAGTCGAATCCTGAAACCGCCTGATCGCATAGGGGCCCCCCGGACCCCCACGTCCCGCGACCGTTTCCACGCGGTCATGGCGGGCTACCTCGGCTGGACCATGGACGCGTTCGACTTCTTCGTCGTCGTGTTCCTCGTCGACACCCTCGCCGTCCACTTCGGCGTGCCCAAGAAGGAGATCGTCTGGACGCTGACCGCGACGCTCGCCTTGCGTCCGGTCGGCGCGGTGATCTTCGGCTTGCTCGCCGACCGCTACGGCCGGCGCGTCCCGCTGATGGCCAACCTTCTCTTCTTCTCGACGGTCGAGGTGCTCTGCGGCTTCGCGCCCAACTACGCGACGTTCCTCGTGCTGCGCGCCCTGTTCGGCATCGGCATGGGCGGAGAGTGGGGCGTCGGCGCCTCGCTCGCCATGGAGAACGCGCCGCGGCGCTGGCGCGGCGTGCTGTCCGGGATCCTGCAGAGCGGCTACTCGATGGGGTACCTGCTGTCGGCCGTGGCGGCGCGGCTCGTGCTGCCGGCCTGGGGCTGGCGCGCGATGTTCTGGGTCGGCGGCGTGCCGGCGCTGCTCGCGTTCTACGTGCGCTGGCACGTGCCGGAGTCGGAGGCCTGGCGCCAGAAGCGGGCGCCGAGCGTCTCGGCGATCGCCGGCGTCGTGCGGGGATTCGCGCCGCGGCTCCTCTACCTCGTGGCGCTCATGACCATGATGATGTTCCTCTCGCACGGAACCCAGGACCTCTATCCGGACTTCCTGAAGATCGCGCACGGCATCGCCCCCAAGACCGTCGCGGAGGTCGCCATGCTCTACAACGTGGGGGCCATCGTGGGCGCGGTCCTCTTCGGCCACGCCTCGCAGCGGCTCGGGCGACGGCGGGCGATGGCGGGCGCGCTCGCGCTGTGCCTGCTCGTGATGCCCCTGTGGGCGTTCGGCGGCTCGCTCCTCGTCCTCGCGGCCGGGGCGTTTCTCATGCAGGCCGGCGTGCAGGGCGCCTGGGGCATCATCCCCGCGCACCTCAACGAGCTGTCGCCCGACGAGACGCGCGGCCTCGTCCCGGGGCTCGCGTACCAGCTCGGCATCCTCTTCGCCTCGCCGGTCAACACGATCGAGTACGCGCTCCGCGATCGGATCGGCTACGGCTGGGCCCTCGCGGCGTTCGAGGCCGCGGTGATCGCGGCGCTCCTGGCCCTGCTCTGGCGGGGGCCGGAGCAGCACGGGAAGGCGTTTCTCGAGGAGGCGGCCTAGCCTCGGTCGTCTCGACTATTTCGCGGCGCCGCGGTCCAGATCGCGGATCTTGAGCGCCAGGGCGGTGATGGCGGCCAGGATGAGGGCCAGGGACACGAAGAGGCCCTTCCGGCGGAACTCCCGTTCGCGGTGGAGGCGCACCGCCTGCGCCTTTGCGGTGCGTGCGATGGTGAGGCCACCCGCCACGGCCTGTTGGACGGCATAGGGCTGGAAGAAGTGGACGTCCGCGCGAGCCTTCGTCAGCGCTTCGTCGGCGCGAGCCAGGTCGAACTGGGCCCGCGAGACCTCCATTCCCGCCTCGGACTCGCGCCGCAGGGCCGCCTTGGCGCCGTCGGTCTCCTCCTGAAGCCGTCGAAGGTCCGCGAACATTGCGGCGGCCGCCCTGGCTCCCTGCGTGCTCGCTTCGTGGCAGTCGCCGCACTTGCCCTCCTTCCCCGTGGAGAGGAAGGCGTCGGTCGGATGCACGATCTGATGGTTCTCGTGACAGGTCACGCAGCCCGGCAGCCCCATCTCGGCGAAGGCCTCCCAGTGGGGACTGGCCTTGAACTCCTCGGCGAAGACCGAGTGACAGGTGCCGCAGACGTTCGCGACCGATCCGACCTGGGGCGGCGCGGCGCCGTGATTCCCATGGCAGGAGTTGCAGGTCGGCGCCGAGAGATCGCCCTTCTTCATGAGCGCCTCGTGGTGCACGCTCTGGCTGTACTTCGCGTAGACGTCGGACGGAATTCCGTGCGCGCTCATCAGCTTGGCGTCGCCGTGGCAGCGGTTGCAGGTCTGTGCGATACGGGTCGGGTAGACCGGCGAGCGCGAATCCTTCACGGGCAGGATGCCGTGCATTCCGTGGCAGCTGACGCACGTGGCGACGGTCTCGTCTCCCATCAGGAGCTTCTTCCCGTGGCCGCTCGTGCGGTACTCGGAGAGCTGATCGACGCGCAGCGATGGGTTGAAGTGCTTCATCGCGGCCGCGTCCGCGTGGCACGTTCCGCACAGAGTCGGGATGTCCCGGGGAGAGGGCTTTCCGCGGAATCCCTTCTTCGGATCGTGCGCGGCTTCCTGGTCTTCCGCCCGGGGGTCCCCGCCGTGGCAGGACGCGCAGGTGAACCCGGCGCGGGCGTGCACGTCGTCGGCGAACGCCTTGGCCGGTGGGCTGACCGTCGGGTCGTCGAGCGCGAGGTGGCAGTCGACGCACCCGATCGAGGTGGGCGGGTTCGGGGCGGGCCTGGGTGTGGGAGAGGCGGCGATCGCGGCCGCGGAGAGGGACAGCAGCGAGCCGGCGAGCGCGGCCGCGAGGGCGGCCCTCACGGCGAGGTCTTCCCCGGCGGCAGGAGAGCGAGAATCGTGAGAACGATGGCGCCCAGGATGGCGACTCCCGCGAGCCGGTTCCACCACGGGGACGAACGGCCGGCGGAGGCGCCGCGATCGAGCAGCGGTACGGCCACGAGCACGGCGGCGAGCGCGCCGAAGAAGAAGATGCCGAGCATCTCGCCCGGAACGCCGGCGATCTCGGCGGGCAGGTACTTCAGGGCCTGAAACATGGACAGGAAGTACCACTCCGGCCGAATCCCGGCCGGAGCGGGGGCGAAGGGGTCGGCCTTGTGGCCGAGCTCCCACGGGAAGAACGCGGCGAGCGCGGCCAGCAGGGCCACCGCCGTCAGCCAGCCGACCATGTCGCGCAGCAGAAAGTCCGGGACGAAGCGCATCGTGCGCGGCCGCCTCTCGCGCTCGATCGAGGGGGGCACGCTCATCCCCTTCTGCTGGACCAGCACGAGGTGGATCCCGAGGACCAGCGTCGTGATCGCCGGAAGGATCGCGACGTGGATGCCGTAGAAGCGCGAGAGCGTCGCGCCCGTCACGTCCGAGCCGCCCCTCAGGATCTGCGAGAGCAGGGGTCCGATGCCGGGAATCTGCGCCGGAACGTCGGTGCCGACCTTCGTCGCGAAGTAGGAGAGCGTGTTCCAGGGGAGCAGATATCCGGAGAAGCCGAACCCGAGCGTCAGGAAGAGCAGGATCGCACCGGAGATCCAGGTCATCTCGCGCGGCGCCCGATACGCCTTCAGGAAGTAGACGGAGATCAGGTGGAGAACCACCGCCCCGACGAAGAGATTGGCGCCCCACGAGTGGATCGACCGGATCAGCCAGCCGAAGGGAACCTCGGCCATGACGTACTGGACGCTCTCGAACGCCTCCGCCGCGCTCGGCCGGTAGTAGAGGAGCAGGAGGATTCCCGTCGCGACCTGGACGAGAAAGAGAAACAGCGCCATGCCGCCCAGGTAGTAGTAGACGGTGTAGCGGTGGATCGGGACTTCCTTCTTGGCGATGAGGTGCGCGAGGCCGTCCCACCCGAGTCGGTCCCGGACCCACGCCAACCCGGTCGGACGCGGGGCCGGCACGCCGTCTTCAGGAGCGCCGGAGGACAATTTTCTCTCCGCGGACGTTGACGTCGAGTTTCGTCAGGGGCCGAGGGGGCGGCCCCGAGGTATTGGTTCCGTTGGCGTCGTAGACGCCGTTGTGGCAGGCGCACCAGATGTCGGACCGCTCGGCTCGATACTGAACCGTGCAGGCCAGGTGCGTGCAGGTCGCGGTCAGCGCCTTGAGCTCGCCCGCCGCGGTGCGGAAGATCAGGACGGCCTTCCCCGCGAAGGGCACGATTCGCCCGGAGTTGGGCGGGATGTCCGAGGCCTTCACGTCGAGCTCCAGCTCCGAGAGCGACGGCTCGGAGGCGAGCGGAGGAACGAGATAACGCAGGACCGGATACAGGAACGAGACGAGCGTGGCTCCCAGGCTCGTGGAGAGGAGCGCGGTGAGCCAGCGGCGGCGCGACGAATCGCCCGGCTCGGCGGAGGGCTCCACGCCGGCGTGGCTCACGGCGCTGCGATGGGCTCGATTCCCATCGTCAGACCGGGCAAGCGATCCCCATGCGCGTTCGCGACGTGGCGGCTCCCGGAGAGCATCGTGCCCATCGTCCTACCCTCGGCTCGAGCGTACCGCGGGCAGGCAAACCGTCCGCTGATGCAGTTGCATCATGGGGAGGTCGGCCCGTCGGTGAGGGAGAACAGAGGCGCGCCTAGAGGACCTTCTTCGCGCGCAGCTCCTCGATGATGTTCCAGCCGAGGAAGATCATCGCCAGAAGGAGGAGGGCCGGGCCCAGAATCATGAACACGGTGAAGAGGTAGGCCGTCTCCTTGATCAGAAGCGCGATCGAGAGGACCAGGGCGAGACTCGTCAGGAGGATCGCGAGCCGCAGACGGGTGATCGCGCGCGTCGAGTCGTGGGCGTCGCTCATCGTGCGGCCTGCTTCTCCGGGGGCTCCTCGGCCTTGTGCGCGGGACCGTGGCAGTCGAGGCAGGAGTCCTGGTTCGTCAGGAGGCGAGGAATCTGCTCCTTGTCGTGCTTCGCCAGGAAGTTCGCGGCCCCGCCATGACAGGAGAGGCAGCGAACGTTCGAGTAGGGGCGCGCGATCTTGATCGGCGTCGGGTACCCGCCCACGATGTTGTGGTAGACGTGCCCCATCCCCTCGAACTTGGCGTTGACGGTCCCGAACATCCCGTAGTCGCTGTGGCACGTGTAGCAGTGGTTGTCCTGGATGTAGCGGTTCTTGAAGTGGACGGCCGCAAGCGAGTCGCTCGCCGGATTGCGAAGGTCTTTGACGTGTCCGTCCATCACGTGACAATGCCCGCAGGCCTCGACCGTCATCGACTCCTGCATGCCGTGTGCGGTCGCGAGGAACACGACGATGATCGGGAGGACGAGAATGCCTCCGAAGAGCAGCGCCTTGGAGGCTGCGGTGAGGCCCTTTCGCTTGACGAGGCGCCAGATGACGACGAGCAGGATGAGGTTCAGCAGGGCGAAGACGAGGCCGATTCCCTGCATCCACTGATTGGTGGTCCCGATCCAGCCGTGCGGCTGCGGCACGCCGAAATCCGGCGGGCTCGCATTGAGCGAGCCCGCAAGCGCCAACAGGAGGAACCCGGAGAGGGAGATCTTCACTTCTTGCCGGGATAGTCCTTCAGCCAGGCTCCATCGACCTTCTTCGCGCCCCGCTTGTCCTTCTCGGCCATCAGCCACTTGCCGGCGTCGTTCAACTCATGCTTGCCCTCGTCCTTCTTGGGCAGCTTGTCGACGTGGCAGGACGTGCAGTCCTTGACGGCCACTCCGGCGGCCTTGGCCTCCTTCTGATGATCGAGGGTGGCGCTGGAGGTGCCGCTCAAAGCGATCCAGCCGCACCAGGCGAGGAGAACGGCGGTGAGCGCGAGGCGAGATCCGCGATTTTGCATTTCGGTCCCCCTTTAGTGGCCGAATCCTACAGGGTCCGGCCTATGGGCGCCAGTGGACGAAGATCCCGTAGCGGTTCGCGTTGAAATCCGAGAGGGCGCCCGCCTGGTCGAACGCCGGCCGCTCGATGTACTTGTCCCGCAGGAACTCGCCCTCGAGGCCGAGGTTCGCCGTGAAGAAGTATTCAACCCTCGCGCGAATCCGATTGATCGAGAAGGGTAGGGAGCCGTGGTTGCCCATCCAGAGATAGGCGCCGTCGAAGTTGAAGTTCTGCCAGTTCAGGGTGAAGCCGCCCTCCCAGGTGTGCCCGACCTCGTCCTGCGCCGTCGGGACGACCGTGAAGTCCTGCGGCTGGAGGATCAGGATCGACCGGTCGACGCTGAACAACCCGCCCGAGCCGTGGATCGTGACGGCGTGCTTGAAGAGGTCCACGGAGAGGTCGCCCGCGACCTCGCGGACGACGGCGCGGTAGTCGATCGCGGGCTCGTCGTCTTTGGCGCGGCTCTCCTGGTACGTGCCCCCGATCCGGACCGTCTCGTTCCACTCCCAGCCCGCGCGGAACTTGTAGCGGTCGCGGTTCAGGAAGTCGGACCGGAAGATGAGCTGATCGGCGTGGTCGTGCCGGTAGTCGCCGGCGAGCGTCAGCCCGAGGCACCGGAAGGTGAAGCCGCCGCCGTAGGTGTCGACGGTGCGGTCGAACTCCCCGGGCGTCGTGCCGGCCTCGATGAGGCTCGAGAAGTCGCCGCCGAACTCCACGTTCTGCTTGGTCTGGGACCAGCCCGCGTTCACCGCGAACGGCCCGAGCTGGCGGTCCTGGACGGTCACGTCGAAGGTCCGGTCGTCCCTGTGGAGCGACGTGTTGCTCTGAACCACCTGGAGCAGGTTCCCCGTGTCGATCCCGCCGAAGGTCATGCTGTCGAGGTAGAGGCTGTTGGCGAGCGCGCTCCCGGTCAGCTCGCGGCTGCGCTCGGTCCAGCCTCCGGTGATGCCGATGCCGGCGCCGAACTCGTAGTCGGCGCGCGCCGATCCCCGCCAGTAGTTGACCTTCGCCGACGAGTTGATCGCGTCGTCGAGGCCCGTGAAGAAGCGGGAGACCGCGAAGGACACGAAGTTCCCCGTGTCGGTCTCGCTCGAATCGGTCGACGCGTTCGCGTCGGCGCGGATGTAGCTGCCGGTCAGCGTGAGCCGGTCGAGGGGATGCGCGTTGACCCAGACGTTGGTCACCGGCGTGTTGGTCTTCGAGTTGGTGACGCGGTCGATGCCGTCCGCCGTGACCGTCTGTCCGAGGATCGGGAAGGAGATGTTGCCGCCGTTCGCGCCGGGAACGAGCGAGACGGTGTCCCGCAGGCGATACTGGCGGTACCCCTCCGTCACCGCGCCCTGGACGATCGAGGTGTTGAACGCGAGGCCGATGCGGTATTCGTCGTCGATCGCGCGCATGCCCTCGTTCAGGAGGAAATCGTTCTCGCCGACGTGGAAGGTCGTCGTGCCGGGCCCGCGGTAGATGTTGCGGGTGAACCCGAGGATCGGGGTCAGGGTCTGCCCGGGGAGGATCTGGAGCGTCACGTCGTAGATGTCGCGCGCGCGGTCGTAGGTGTGCTGGCCTGGGATGATGCCCTGATCCAGGAGCGGGTTCGCGAAGGCCGGGAGCGCGCTGAAGAGGTCCGTGCGCCGCCAGCTGAAGTCGAGCCGGAAGCGGTCGACCTGTCCGGCGGCGAGCTTGAGCATGCCCGCCGGTCCGGCGCCCACGTCGCTCGCGTCGATGCGGAAGTAGTCGAGGACTCCGTCGAGCGGCTTCGTCGACGCCCAGGTCAGCGACCGCAGCAGGACTCCGGGACGCTCGTTGATCTGGGTCCGGTACATGTCGTCGTTGCCGGAGACGTTCACGAAGCGGTAGCCGAGCTCGAACTCGACCGGCACGGACTCGGAGGTGGCCGTCGTCTGCGCGAAGAGCGCCGGCGCCAGAACGAGCGCGGCGGCAGCGAGCCGGGCGATTCGCATCCGCATGGCTATTTGAGGAAGACCTCGGAAAGGTTCGAGCCGTGGATCGCGACGTGGCAGGTCGTGCAGTTGCGGTAGCGGGGCAGCGTCAGATCATGGAACGACGGAGGCTGATTTCCGGCCGTCTTCGGTCCGCCGGTCTTCGAGTGGCAGGACAGGCAGAGCTGATCGACACGCGCCCAGATGAGCTGCTTCGGGTTGCTCGAGCCGTGGGCCTGGTGGCAGGTGAGGCAGTTCCCGGCCGAGCCGGTGACGTGGTCGAAGACGAAGGGCCCGCGCTTCTCCGCGTGGCAGCTCACGCAGGCGAGCTCGCCGTCCGCGGTGAGCTTGACCGGCTGTCCCTTCCGGTCGTGCGGATTGTGGCAGTCGATGCAGGTCATGCCGCCGCGGTCCAGCCGGTGCGCGAAGGGTTTGTTGCGGAACGAGGCGGCGATCCCCGTGTGGCACGTCTGGCACAGCGGCCCGGTGTCCTTCGCCAGGAGATGCTCGGCGCGCGGCCCGGTGGCGTGGATGGAATGGCAGCTCAGGCAGTTGACCGCGGCCGAGTTCGCGTGGAACCCGAAGGCGAACGAGCCGTGGGGGTCCGACTTCGAGTGGCAGGAGAGGCAGTTCTCGGCGCCGTCGAGCCCGTGGAAGGTCTGGATCTTCGTCGGATCGCCGCTGCTCTCGATGTGCGCGGTGCCGTCTCCGTGGCAGGTCGAGCAGGCCTCCTCGGGATCCGGCGCCGTCGGCCCGTGGGAGCGCGCGTGCGGATTGCTCGCGAACGCCTTGACCTGCGCCTCGTGGCAGTCGGCGCACTTCGGCAGGTCGGAGGCTGCGGCGCCCGGGGCGGGATGAGCGGCAGGCGTCGTCGCCGGAGCGGGGGTGTGCCTCGGGGTCGGCGCCGCCGTCTGGGCGAGAAAGACCGCCGCTACGCCGGCCATCAGCGCCCCCGCGGCGAGCGTCGCGCGGCTCCCTACACCCATCTCACTCCTCAAAAACCCGAGGCGCGGTGCCATAGCGACCGGCCTACTGCGCTACGGCGCTACTGCGCGTGAACCTTGTCGACCGCGAACTCGGCGTCCGGACCGTGGCACGTCGCGCAGGCCTCGCCGAACGGCGCCGTCATGACGAACGCGTGCGCCGCGGCCGCCTGGGAATCGTGGCAGGCGAGACACGCGGTCGCGTAGTGCTGCTGCGGCGAGTACCAGTCGCGTAGCGTGTTCGTCGGCAGGAGCCCCGCGGGCGGAGTCTCGAGCACCTGCTGGGTGTCCGGCGCGTGGCACTTCTGGCAGGCGCGGCGGTCGCCCGGGAAGCGGACGTCGTTGAAGACGTTGACGCTGCCGTTGAACCCGTAGATCGTGAAGCAGCCGCGCGCCTGGGGATTGGCCTTGCAGTCGACCTCGTTGCCCTCGGGGTCGATGTCCGTCACCGACAGCTCCTCGCCAGTGTGGATGCGGTGGATCAGACGCTTGAAGTCGATCGACTCGGGCGCGCCGGCGGCCGCCGGCCGCTGCGAGGAGTCGTCGCCGTTGGGGTTGTGGCAGATGACGCACTCCTGCCAGTTGAAGCGTTGCCCGCCGTGGAGAGCCAGCCGGTCATGGCACTTGTTGCAGTTGGCCATGTCGACCACCATCCGGCGGGGGTCGGGGTCGCCTCCGGTGACCGACGCGTAGAAGACGGGGTTGTACGCGCCCTCGCGAACGGTCGGCCCGTCGGGCGGTGCGGGATTCAGCGGGACGTCGCGCCGGGCCTCGAGCGAGAAGGTCCACGTGCCCGTCGCGTCGGCCGGGATCGCGTGGGTGAAGGTGTAGGTCGCCTTGGCGCCGTCGAAGGTGGCGTGATCGCCGCGCTCGCGGAACGGCTGGATCGAATAGTCGGTCGTCGGGCCTCCCATGAGCAGGTTGAGGTTGCTTCCGCCCGAGGAGGTCGTGAACGTGGACGGAGCCACGGGCGTGCCATCGTTTTCGGTCAGCGCGAAGACGACCGTGGGGGTCTGGCCGGGCGCCACGTTCGTGGCGGAGACGATGGTCGCGTTGAGCCCCTTCAGCTGCGTCGACTTGTACGGGACCGTATGGGCGCCCATGACCGAGAGGTCGAACTCCTGGTCTCCCTGCGGCCGGTGGCAGTTCGCGCAGGAGCCGTCCGGCTGCGGCCCGGGCGGGTGGTTTGCCCCGGTCGTGAGGTTCACGTCGTCGTGGCAGGAGGTGCAGGCCGCTGCGCTCGGGTTCGTGTACCAGCTCACGGCGCCCGGCGCGAGGTCCGCGCGGTGGCAGGTCGTGCAGTTGCGGATGTCCTGCGGGAAGACGACGTCGGGAACGATCTTCTTGGGATCGCCTCCGTAAATGTTGTCGCCCTGCTGGAAACCGATGATGTGGTACTCCCCGCCCGCCTGGACGGTCGGGAGGTCCCCGCCGCGGTGGATCTTGTGAATCATGACCTTGAAGTTGATCGTGTTGCCGGTGTCGGGATCGATGTTGGGCGTGCCCGCCACCGTCGTGTCCGAATGGCAGAGGACGCAGAGGTGGACGTCCTGGCGGGCGCCGCCGTGCGCGGAGAGCGGGTTGTGACAGGTGTTGCACGCCTCGTTGCTGAGGAGGTTCCATGCCTCGGTGATCGCGCCGCCGTCCGGACGGAAATCGTGCTCGGCGTTCGCGAAGTAGTTCTTGGGGAAGTTGCCTCCCGGCACGTTGAGCATGTCCCGCGTCCCGTAGATGCCGACCGTGGTCGTCTTCGTCACGTCGAAACCCTCGGGCAGCGCGGTTCCGAATGTGTAGATCGCGTGCCCGATGTCCAGGTCCTGGTAGCTCCCGCCCGAATCGGTGCCGGCCTGCGTCGCCGTGACGTTCGTTATCGGGCTCGTCTGCTTGCGCGTGGTGTACGCCGCGTATTCGTGCGTGCCGCCGTCGTACTTGGAGAGGATGAAGCTCGTCGAGATCGTCCCCGGCGTCACCTTTCCGGCGCGGTCGAGCGGCTGGCCGAGATCATCCGTTAGGGAGATGTCCACCACGGCCTTGCGGTCCGCGTTGATCGTGACGCTGTTGACCGTGATGTGGAATCCGGGACGGGTGTAACCGAATTCGTCCGCGGAGAGCCAGAATTCTTTGTCGGCTCGGGAGTAGATCGTCTTCGGATCGACGGGGCCGCGCCCGACGACGCGGGTCAGTCGAGGGTTGGTGGTTGGCAGAGCGACGAGCGCTCCCGCCATGATCGTCGCCACGAGGCCGCCCCGGAATGGTTTCATGACGCTACCTCCGCGTCGACGAGTCTTTTTTCGCGATCCGACCTACTGCTACGTGCATCCTAGTGTCCGGAGGCATGCCGAAGTCAAGAGGGCCTTTGGTTCCATGCGCGAGAGTACAAGGATTGAGCGATTTGAGCGGCTGCCCGTTTTCGGCGACCACGACGCTCTCTCCGAGGACCTCGTCGCAGAAGCGTTCGAGATCCGCGTTGGAGAATTCGTCCCATCCCCGGCACGGTCCGCAGCCGGTCCGGACGTCGCAGACGATCGGGATACGCAGGCGCAGCTGCTCGGTTTGCTGCCAGAGGTCCGCGAGGAGCTCCATCTGGGAGCGATTCAGATGCGTGGATCGCCCCATCGCCCTCGTCCACACCCTCAGGAACTCCGCGTCGGGCCAGCGGCGGAAGCCCCGGCAGAAGACGCCGAGCCTCGCGGCGACCTCGCACATCGAGTGCTCGCCGTCCGAGAGCCTCAGAAGACCGGCGCGGAGGCGTGCGATCGCTCCTTCCCGCGTCAGGACCGCGGGCGCGGCGCCGACGGCCGAAATATCACTCGACGAGGACACGGCGGCCCGTCAGCTCGAGAATCGCGCCCTCGAGCGCGAGGTTGTCGAATCGATTCCAGCCGTCGCAGCCGCAGTGCTCGCGCGTCTCGACGTCACAGCACAGCGTGAGACCGGCCACCTGCTGCCGGCCGAGGTGGTAGACGCTGATCAGGCTCTCGAGCTCCTCGCGGGAGATTCCGGGACGCGATTTGGCGATCCAGGAAAAGCGCCGGCGCAGCTCGGCGTCGGGGAGCTCGCGGAAGCCGGCGCAGAAGACGTTCTCCTTCGCCGCGACGGCGCAGGCGCAGTGCTCGTCATCGGTCAACGAGGAGAGGCGGTCGCGGAGCAGGGCGATCGCCCTGGGTCGGCTCAGGCATTCGTACGTGGGGTCCATGGTCCTCTCCTTTCGCTGCGAGCGCCCCGGTTCATCCTGCCGACCGCGCGTCGGTCGCATCTTCGGCGGACGCCTGGAACCACATCAGGATGAGCGCCGCGGCGGCGAGCACGGCGGCCATCACGAGGCGGGAGAGATCGTCGCGCGGCGCATCGGAGAACAGCAGGAACAGGACGAAGTAGAGCGTCAAGACCGCCACGTCCAGGAGATCCCGGACCTTCCCCTGGACGCACACGCGGAGGAAGAGGAGGGCCAGGGCGCCGAGCGCAAACGGGAGCCACAGCGCGGCGCCGGGCGCGATGCCGCGCGTCGGCAGCAGGAGAAGCGCGCAGAGAAAGAGCGCCACGCGCACCCCCATTCCGAGCGGGCGATCGAGGAACCGTTCACTGCGTACGAGGATGGCGTTCATGGGGACCTCCTTGTTCGGGGCTCGCGGCGTCGACGCCGGACGTCGGCAGCGCGCGGATCAGCGCCGTGGCGGGGTAGCGGTAGTGGCCGCCGGGCGTCCGGACCGCCCGGATCAGCCCCGTGCGCGCCCAGCGCGTCACGGTCGAGAGCGAGACGCCGAAGCGGAGCGCGACTTCTTTCCTGGAGAGGAACGCTTCGGGAGCCTGTCGATCCTCGGGGTTCGGCCGTTCTTCGGTTTGCATGGTCCCATTGTGGTTTCGCGCGATCTGCGCGTCCTGATGCAAACGCATCATTCGCGCTCGCGTCCGGCCGCCTATGTTTTGGATCGGAGGTCAGCATGCGAAACCGACTTGTTCCCCGAACGGAGTGGGGCCGCTTCTTCGACGCGTTCAGCCGCCGCCACCGGGGCCGGACGGCCACCGTCCGGGTCATCGGCCCGAAGATCGGGTCGCAGGTCGAAGCGCGCGACCTGCCGCTCGAGGGGATCGTTCCCGGCGCCACCACGGGCCGCGGGGCGATCGGGATCCACCTGGGCTCCGCCCCTCCGGAGTCCAACGTCGAGCATGTCGTGGCCGATCCCGAGCAGGTCTGGGTCGAGCTCACGGACGCCGGCGCCGAGGAGGCGCTCGAGATCCGGTCCGAGGACGGGACCCAGACCGTCGTGCAATTCGCCGCGCGCCCCCGCCGGATCGAGGCGTCGGTCACCGAAGCGGAGTGGACATGAAGATCGTCGTCGCGACGGACGGATCCCGCGCCGGAAGTGCGGCCCTGCGGTTCGCGTCGAACCTCGTGCGAGGACAGGGCAGCGGAGAGCTCGTCGTGGTCACGGTGTGCCCGGGCCGGTCGTCGGCATCCGCCCGCAGCAACGGCGACGGTCCCGTGGCGCAGGCGCGGCGAGTGCTCGCCGACGCGTCGCGCGTCGTCCAGGGCCGCGTCCCCTCCGTGCGCTTCGAGCTGATCTCCTCGCGGAGCGCGGACGAGGTCCCGGAGGCCATCTCGCGTTACGCAGACCGGCAGAGGGCCGACCTCGTCGTCGTCGGGAGCGAGGGCCGCGAATCCCTGACGGAGTGGGTCGTCGGCGGCACGGCGCTGCGGCTGATCTACGTCGCGCGCCGGCCCGTGACGGTCGTCCGCGCGCCGCGTGTGCGCTCGGCGAGGACGACGCCCGTCGTCTAGCGCGTCACCATCATCGGGATCGGCGAGCGCCGCAGCGCGTCCTGGACCGTGCTTCCGAGCAGGAACGATGCGACGCGCCCGCGGCCCCGCGTCCCGAGGACCAGAAGGTCGTAGCCCCGTCGGGCCTCGGCGCAGAGGGCGCGGGACGGGACTCCGCGAAGCAGGACCGTACGGCCGCCGCGCGTTCGCAGGGGAGTCAGCCGCTTCTCGTAGTGCCGGCGCATCGACGAGGAGAGCCTCCCGGGCCGTCCGCGAAGCAGGTCGCCTCGCTCCTCGGTCACCGCAGCGCTCACGTCCGAAGGCGAGCGCACGTGGGCGACGGTCACGGAGCCTCCGGCCCGGGCGGCGATCGCGCGGGCCGCGCGGAGAGCGCGCAGCGACTCTCGGGAGAAATCGACGCCCACGAGAATCCGAAGTCTGCCTTTCGCCATGCGTCGATCCTAACGCGCGAGTCGGGAACGCGCGCGGGCGCGCCCGAAGAACCATCCGGCGAGCTCCAGCCCCAGGATGCTCGCCGCTCCCGCGGCGATGCCCAGCGCCGCATCGACGCCGCGGATCTCCGAGAAGTGGAAGAGCTGTCGCATGCCCGGAAGGGCCAGGACGAGCACGAGGAGAGAACCGGCGGCGGCGGCGATCCACCAGAGCGCGGGATTGTTTCCCGAGAGACTTCGGGCGATCGAGCGCGAGCGGGAACGGTGGATCAGGATCAGGCCGATGTTGCCGGCGATGAGCGCCGAAAACGCCGCGCCTCGCGCGGCGCCGACGGGGTGGCCGAGGACGACCCCGCCCGCATAGACGGCGAGGGTCGCCGCGAGGACGGCGCCGCCCCGAAGAAGCGCGAGACCCAGTCCGCGCGTCGAGAGAAGCGACTCGCTCGCCGGACGGGGAGGGCGCCGCATCACGTCCTCTTCGGCGGGCTCCGATTCGAACGCGATCGAGCTCGTGGGATCGATGATGAGCTCGAGGAAGACGATCTGGATCGGCAGCAGCAGCAGGGGCCATCCGAACACGACGGGCAGCAACGCCGCCCCCGCGATGGAGACGTGGACGGCGACGAGGTAGGCCGTCGCCTTCTTCAGGTTGTCGAAGATCCTCCGGCCGAGGCGGATGGCCTCGACGATGGATGCGAAATCGTCCTCGACCAGCACGAGCGCCGCGGCCTCGCGCGCCACGTCCGTCCCGCGGGCTCCCATCGCGATGCCCGCGTGCGCCGCCTTCAGCGCGGGAGCGTCGTTGACGCCGTCTCCCGTCATGACGACGACGTCGCCGCGTTTCCGGAACGCCTCGACCAGCCGGAGTTTCTGGTGCGGCCGGACCCGCGCCACGACCGAGACGCTCTCGAGACGAGCGCGGAGAGACGGGTCGTCGAGGGCGTCCAGCTCGGCGCCCGTCATCGGCTCCGCGCTCGGCAGCGCGATCTCGCGCGCGACGCGTGCCGCCGTGACGGGATAGTCCCCGGTGATCATGACGACGCGAATGCCCGCAGCGCGGCATTGCGCGACGGCGGCGCGGGCCGAGGGACGCAGCGGATCCTCGAGTCCGACGAGACCCAGAATCGCGAAGGCGAAGTCGTGCGACTGCCGCGGAAGGGTCGTCGCACGATGGCGCGCTCGAGCCACGGCGAGGACTCGGAGGCCCTCCGCCGCGAGCTCCTCGACCCGTTGGAGAAGCTTCCGCGACTCCTCCGGCTCGAGATGGCAGAGGTCGGCGATCGCCTCGGGCGCCCCCTTCGCCGCGATCACGAAGTCCTCTCCCGCGCGAGCCTTCCACGCGTGCGAGACGGCGAGCATCTCGGCCGACAACGGGTACTCCCGCAGGAGCTCCCAGTCCTCGTGGAGGTGCTCCGTTCGGGCGAGCGTCCGAAGACCGAACTCGCGGATCGCCTGCTCGGTGGGATCGAAGGGCGTGCGCTGGCTCGCCAGGATCGCGAACTCGACGAGCTCGTGAAACGGCTCGGGCAGCTCGGAGAGGCCCGCGGCGTCGAGCGAGCCGTCGGCGTTCACCAGGCGGGAGACCCGCATGCGGTTCTCGGTGAGCGTGCCGGTCTTGTCCACGCAGAGGACCGTCGCGGCGCCGAGGGCCTCGATGGCCGGGATGCGGCGGGTCAGGACGCCCTTGCGCGAAATGCGCAAGGCGCCGAGCGCGAGGAAGACGGTGAAGACGACCGGGAACTCCTCCGGCAGGACCGACATCGCGACCGCGAGTCCCGCGAGGAGACCCTCGAGGACGCTCCCGCGCGAATGCGCGTAGAAGAAGGCGGTGAGCACGCAGACGGCAAGCCCGGCCACCGCGAGGCGGCGCACGACGCGGCGAATCTCCCGCTGGAGGGGGCTCGGTTCGGGAGCGATCGCCTTGAGCGATCCGCCGATCCTTCCCATTTCCGTGAAGGCTCCGGTCGCGGTGACTTCGGCGACGCCCTGCCCCGAGACGGCGAGCGTGCCGGCGAACACCCGAAGGGTCGCGTCGCCCGGATCGGGTGACGGGTCCTCGGTCGCGCGCTTGGCGATGGGGATCGACTCCCCCGTCAGGAGCGACTCGTCGACGAAGAGGTTCGACTGCCAGAGGACCCTGCCGTCGGCGGCCACGCGATCGCCCTCGGAGACGATCAGCAGGTCTCCCCGGACGACGTCTCGTCCGGCGATGCGTTGCTGCCGGGAGTCGCGGAGCACGCGCGCCCGCGGACTCGAGAGGTCCCGCAGCCTCTCGAGAGACCGTTCGGTCCGGCGATTCTGCAGAAGCGAGATCGCCATGACGGCGAGAAGTGAGACCAGGAGGATCGCGGCGTCTCTCGGCTCCCCGAGGACGAAATAGATGATCGATGCGGCCATCAGGAGAAGGATCATCGGCTCCCGCAACAGGTCGAGCAGGAGCGACGCGAGGCCATGATGGTCCGCGGAGGCGATCGTGTTGGGTCCCTCGGCGCGAAGGCGCTCGCCGGCCTCGGCCGAGGAGAGCCCGGCGAGCGAATCGGGGCCACGCACGCTCGAAAGCGGCAGGCGAACGAAGCTCCCGGCCATTTGATCCGTTGACGTCACGGCGTTGTCCGCGAGAAGCGTATTCGTTCCCCGGCCGCCGCGCTGATGCAAAGGGATCATCGGGATACGGCGGTTACTCTCAGGAGATCTTCATGAACGAACTCTCAAGCGTCCTTTCGTCCAAGTCCTGATGGGAGCGAGGGTTTCCGCGATGGCGGGCGCGATTCCCCAGGAGGTTTCTTGAATCTGGAGGGGAGGTTCCGTATCGTGCCCTCAGTTGACGATGTCATCGGAGGCCCTCGACCGGATCGCCCGCAGCGGAGAGGCCGTCTTCGCGATCGACTCCTCCGACCGGATCATTCTGTGGAACAAGAAGTGCGAGGAGCTGCTGGGCCGGCCCGCCCGCTCCGTGCTCGGCAAGCGCTGCTACGACGTCGTCGCGGGGCGCGACGAGAACGGCAACGTCTACTGCTACCGCAACTGTCCCGTCGCCCACCAGGCGCGCGACCTGCCGAAGGATCCCGTCCACCGATTCCAGCTCTCGATGGAGGCGGCCGGGGGCAAGCGTAAGACGATCGAGGTGTCCCTGTTCGCGATCCCGTCCTTTCATCCCGCCCTCTCGACCGTCGTCCACGTCCTCCGGGACGGGAAGAAGAAGCCCTCCGCCCTCGAGCGCAGTCTCGCGGTGGAGGCCGACCCGCGTCCGCCGCTCTGGCCGATGGGCGCGAAGGATGCCGCGGCGATCGAGCTGACGGTGCGCGAGAAGGAGATCCTCCGTTGCCTCGCGGAGGGGCTGCCCACGGCGGCCGTCGGCAAGCGGCTCTTCATCTCGCCGGTCACCGTCCGAAACCACGTCCAGAGCATCCTTCAGAAGCTGGACGTCCACACCAAGCTCGCCGCGGTCGTCTTCGCCTACCAGAACGACCTGATCTGACGCCGGGCAGCCGTGTGGACGCTGTCCGCACGGGTCCCCGAAGGCGTCCCCGAATTGATCCAAACGCATCACAGAGCGAAATCCGCGCGCCGGGATGATTCGGATCATGAAAGGCGCGGCCCGCGGCCGATAGGTTGATGCCATGACGACGAAGCTTTCACCGGTCGAGCTCGAGATCGAGCTGTTCTGTCGGGGTATGCGGATCGACGAATCCTGTTTGCTCGCGGAGGAGGGACGGAGGATCTCCCGTACGCGTGCGGGCCTCGGGTCCGGCCTCGAGCTCCTTCTCTGCGGACGATCCCGGCCGATCTGGGTCAACGTCCCCGTCAGCGAGCGCTTCGCGACGGCCTCGCCGCTGCGGCTCATGCGCGGCGACGGAGACCAGGGCTACTTCATCCACGACACGCGCACGCACGACGTCTACGACGTCGTCCTGCCTCCGGAGCCGGCCTGGTACCGAAAGTCGACGTCCTCGGGAATCCCGATGCCCCGCATCGGGGTGCTCCAGGGGAATTACCTCGGCGTGTACGTCTCGAACGGGTGCCTCCTCTGGGCGTCCTCGCCGTCGCGCGCCTGCAAGTTCTGCACGACCGGGAAGAACGTCGGCGTCGCGGAGGAGAAGCGCAAGAAGGTGGAGGACGTCGTCGAGGTGGCGCTCGCGGCGCGCGAGGAGGGCTCGGTCTTCACGCACCTCAACACCGGCTATCACTTCGAGGACGTCGCGCGCCTCGAGCCGATTCACGGGCCGCGGCAGTGCGAGCCGTTCGTGCGGGCTCTGCGCGAGCAGGTCGGCGGATTCATCGGCGTGCAGGCGTTCCCCGTCCCTCGTGCCCAGTTCCACGAGTACGACGCTCTGATCGACGCCGGCGCGGATCACTTCTCCTTCTGCTACGAGTTCGAGGACCCCGAGTACTTCACGCGCATGTGCCCCGGAAAGGCGCAGACGCTGGGCCAGGACGGCTTCTTCGAGGCCATGGAGTACACGGCCCGCAGGCTGGGGCGCGGCCGCGTGTCGGGCGAGATCATCGCGGGCATCGAGCCGATCGAGGCGACCAAGCGCGGCATCGACCGCATCGTCGCGGCGGGCGCCTTCCCGACGGTATGCATCTTTCGTCCGACGGTCGGCAGCGCCCTCGAGGACGCCCTGCCGGCCTCCCCGTCGGCGATGCGCGAAGTCTTCGCCCACCTCTGGGAGGCGTGCCGGAAGGCCCGGCTCCCGATCGGCGTGCTCCCGATCGACGTCTCGCTCGTCGTGCAGCCGGAGGAGTGCGCGGGCCTCGCCGGGCCGAGCCTCGCCTCGTGGCTGTACGCGGGAGGTCTCGGCGCTCTCCGACTCGCGGCCAGGCCCTACGTCGCCTGGAAACGGAAGCCGCGGCGCCGCCTCCGGGGCCTCACGCCGGCGCCGGTGGCGATGCCGTTCTACTGAGCGTCCCGGAGCCCCGCCGCCGCCTCCGCGACTAAGATGGAACTGCCCATGAAGCCGACGTGCGCGCCAACCTCGCCGCTGCGGCTCCCTCGCCGAGCGGCGAACCCTGTTGGCCGCTGCAGGCGCCCGGCGCTCGTGCGCGTCCGGCCGTGATCCCCAAGCCGCCGTTCGCGCGGGACCTGACTGCGGAGCAGGAGATCGCCGAGTTCGAGCGGTTGAAGCCGCGCCTCCTGGATCTCTGGAGTGCGCTCTCCGCCCGGGAGGAGGAGCCCTACACCTCCGTCGTCATTCCGTCTCTGACGCTCGACCAGGCGGAGCTCGCGAAGCTCGAGGCGGCGCCGTTCTACGAGGAGCGGCTGCTGTTCCTGCTCATCCGCCTGCGCAATCCCCAGGCCCGCATGGTCTACGTGACCTCCGAACCCATCCATCCGCTGATCCTCGAGTACTACTTCCAGCTGCTCGCCGGAATCCCCGCGAGCCACGCGCGCTCGCGGCTGACGCTCCTCTGCGCCTACGACTCCTCGCCCCGGTCCCTCACCGAGAAGATCCTCGAGCGGCCGCGGCTGATCCAGCGCATCCGCTACGGAATCGCCGACCGCTCGCGCGCCTTCATGACCGTCTTCAACTCGACTCCGCTCGAGCGCAAGCTCGCCGTTCTCCTCGGGATCCCGCTGAACGGCGTCGACCCGTCGCTCCACGGGCTCGGCACGAAGTCGGGAAGCCGCAAGATCTTCCGCGAGGCGAACGTGCCGTTCCCGGAAGGATTCGAGGACCTCCGCTCGCAGGACGATGTCCTCTCCGCTCTGGTGGAGCTGAAGGAGCGCCGTCCCGAGACCCGCCGCGCGATCCTGAAGTTCGACGACAGCTTCTCGGGCGAAGGGAACGCCGTCTTCCGCTATCCCAAGGTCGCGTGGCGGGGCGCGATCCGCGATTCCCTGAACGATCTCGAGTTCTCGGTGCCGGGGGAGACCACGGACCGCTACTATCGCCGGTTTGCCGAGATGGGAGGCATCGTCGAGGAATACCTCGAGTACCCGCGGATCACGTCGCCGAGCGTCCAGCTCCGCATCGACCCGCAGGGCGAGGTCGTCCTCCTGTCCAGTCACGACCAGATCATGGGCGGCCCGTCGGAACAGGTCTACCTCGGCTGCCGGTTCCCGGCGGCGGAGCCCTACCGGCGAGAGATCCAGCGCGTGGCTCGCGCGATCGGCGCGGTCCTCGCGCGCCACGGCGTCGTGAGCCGGTTCGGGGTCGACTTCGTCGTCGGCCGGCGAACGGAGGACGGCGAGTGGGGCGTGCACGCCGTCGAGATCAACCTGCGCATCGGCGGCACGACGCATCCGTTCCTGGCCCTGCAGTTCCTGACCGGCGGACAGCTGGACGCCGAGACGGGCGCATTCCGCTCGCCTCGCGGCCTCGAGAAGTTCTATCGCTCGACGGACAACCTCAAGTCGGAGGCCTACCGCGGCTTGTGCCCCGAGGACCTCATCGACATCACGACCATCAGCCGCCTCCATTACAGCCACGGCACCGAGACCGGCGTGCTCTTCCACATGATCGGGGCGCTGTCGCAGTACGGCAAGGTCGGCCTGACCGCGATCGGCAACAGCCCCGAGCAGGCCGACGAGATCTTCGAGAACGCCCTCCGGGTGCTCGACCGCGAGACGAGCCGCTGAGCATGAGCTCGAAAATGATGAGGTTGCATCATGCGGCGGCGGGGCCTCGGGAGGATCCTCGACTCATGAAAGAGCCCAACGCGGACAGGTCCCACCCCAATGTCCGGGAGGTGAAGATCGCGTCCTGACCGCAGCGGGCGCCACTGAGCGCCGCTCTTGCGGCGCCTGGAAGCGGCCGGTGAAACCGGCCGCTTTCTCTTTGATGCGCTTGCATCATGACGTTCTCGTCGAGGCGGACGATCGTGAAGCCTGGAGGTGGTTATGAATCTGATCCGCTACGAACCGACGACGTTTCCGCTGTTCCGGGAGATGGAGGACGTGCTCGACCGGCTCAACCGTTCATTCGGGGCGGCTTTCCGCAACGGCGGCGGGAAGGAGCTCCTGACGGTCGCCGATTGGGCTCCGGTGGTCGACATCCAGGAGACCGACACGGAGTACCTCATCAAGGCCGAGTTGCCGGAGGTCAAGAAGGAGGACGTCAAGGTCACCATCGAAAACGGCGTCCTGACTCTCCAGGGCGAGCGTAAGCAGGAAAAGGAGGAGAAGGGCAAGAAGTTCCATCGGATCGAGCGCGCCTACGGAACGTTCCTGAGGACGTTCACGGTCCCGCCCGATGCGGAGGAAGGCAAAGTGAAGGCGGAGTTCAAGGACGGGATTCTCCGGGTGTGCCTGCCCAAGACGGACAAGCCTCGGTCCAAGACGGTGGACGTGAAGATCGCGTCCTGACCCGCGTCGGCGGATGAAAGCGCCGCTCCCGCGGCGCCTGGAAGCGGCCGTCCGTTCGGCCGCTTTCGTTTTTGGGCGACTTGATGCATCTGCATCATCGGCTCGGGACGCGCGGGCAGGAGACTGGTCTTGGTTCGAGACCGAACTCTCGAGTTCCGCGACGAAAAGGAGATTTCCATGAAACCCATTCGAAACATCGTGGTGGCGACGGATTTCTCGGCCGCCTCTCGTCCCGCGTTCCGGCGCGCCCTCGATCTCGCGAAGGCGAATTCCGCGGCGCTGTGGATCGCGCACGTCGCCGTGCCGGCGCTTCCCTTGTCGCCCGAAGGATACGTGCTTCCGCGCATCTACGACGAGATGGACGCCGCCATTCGCACCGACGCGGCGAAGCATCTCCGCCGGCTCCTGGCCCGCGCGCAGAAGGCGGGCGTGCGCGGACGGACGCTCCTCCTGCGGGGCGCGCCCCACGAGGCGCTCGCCCGGGCGGCGCGGGGACGCCGCGCCGACGTCCTGGTGCTCGGCACGCACGGCCGGACGGGCCTGGCGCGCTTCCTCCTGGGGAGCGTCGCCTCTCGGGTCGTGGCGACGGCGCCGTGCCCTGTGCTGACCGTGCGTGCGGCCTAGGAGGCGAACGATGCGAGAACAACGCAAACGCAAGGCGCTCTACGTGAACCGGCGCGAGGAGCTTTACGCGGAGCCGCTGCTCCGCAAGGAGTATGCCTCCGACGAGAAACCTCCGCCCTCGCGGAGCCGCCGTCGCCGGTCCGTCGCGAGGCGACGGTCCGCGCCCTGACGCGATCGCGGGCGGGAACCATGTCCGTCGCGGCGGATCGAGCGGCCCCGTCCATCGTCACGCTCACCGTCAACCCGTGCGTGGACGAGAGCGCGTCCGTGGATCGGGTCGTCGCGGACCGCAAGCTGCGCTGCGGGTTTCCCCGCCACGAACCCGGCGGCGGCGGGATCAACGTGGCCCGTGCGATTCGACGCTTCGGCGGCGACGCGCTCGCGGTCTATCCGGCGGGGGGAGCCACGGGAGCCTCGCTCGAGCGCCTGCTCGCGGCCGAGGGCATCCGCCAGAGCCGTCTCTCGATCGGCTCGTGGACGCGGCAGAACCTGAACGTGTTCGAGGAGTCCACGGGACGCCAGTTCCGGTTCGTGTTTCCCGGGCCTTCCCTGGCCGAGCCGGAGTGGGAGGCGTGCCTCGCACGGATCGAGACGATCGACCCGTTCCCGCGCCTGGTCGTGGGAAGCGGGAGCCTGGCTCCCGGAGTGCCCGTCGACTTCTACGCGCGCCTGGCGGCGATCGTGCGGAACCGCGGCTCCCGCCTTCTCCTCGACGCGTCGGGCGAGGGGCTCCGGGCCGCCCTCTCCGCGGGCGTCTTTCTCGTCAAGCCGAGCCTGAGCGAGTTCCAGGGCCTGACGGGCCTCTGCGGCGCGGAGGAATCCCACCTGATCCTCGAGTGCTCGCGTCTGGTCGGCGAAGGGCGGTGCGACGCGATCGTCCTCTCTCTCGGAGGCGCCGGGGCTCTGCTGGTGACGGCGCGCGAGCGCGAGCGCTGGGTCGCGCCGACGGTTCCGGTTCGGAGCACCGTGGGAGCGGGCGATTCGATGCTCGCCGGGATCGCCTGGAGGCTCGACTCCGGCGCGTCGATCCGCGACGCGATCCGCTTCGGCGTTGCCGCGGCCGCGGCGTCGGTGATGAATCCCGGCACGGAGCTGTGCCGCCGGGAGGACGTGGAACGGATCCTGCCGCAGGTAACATCCGTTCGCGTATGAGTCCGCCGGCCTCGGCCCGCCCGCGGGGCGGATCCTTCGCGACGCGATTCGCGGTCATCGGCGCAGTCCTCGGTCTGGGAGGACCGGCGGGCGCGCTATTCCTCCGCGTGCTCTCGGGCGCGAACGCCGTCGAGGAGCTGCGCGCGCATTCGTTCTACTACCTCTATCAGCTGTTCGGAACCTGCATCGTGTTCGCGGCCGCGGGGTTCGCCGCCGGAAGGCTCGCCGAGCGGCTGCGCCGCGGGCGCGATCTCTACCGGCAGCTCTCGGAGCTCGATCCCCTGACCCGCCTGGCGAACGCCGACACGTTTCGGCGCCACTACGCTCGCTCGGTCGAGAACGCGGCGCGGTCGGGGGATCCGCTGTCGCTCCTGATGATCGACGTCGATCAGCTGAAGGGGCTGAACGACGAGCTCGGGCACTCCTTCGGGAGCGCCGTCCTGCGGCACGTCGCCGGCGTCGTGGACGACCTCAAGCGCGCCGGCGACCTCGCCGCGCGGTGGGGCGGCGACGAGTTCGCGCTCCTGATGCCGGGAGCGAACGCGGAAACGGCGCGGCACCGCGCCGAAAACATTCTGGATCGGCTGCGGACCCGGCCCGTCCGCGTCGACGGCCGGGAGAAGACGGTCTCCGCCACGATCGGGGTCGCGTCGTCGCGCGGCACGGCGAAGGACGACCTCTTCGAGGTGGCTGACCGGGCGCTCTACGAAGGAAAGCGCGCGGGCCGCGGCCAGGTTCGCGCCGGCGTCGCCTGAGTCAGCCGGCGGGTTCGGTGAACAGCGTGGGGATCGCGTTGGCCTGCGCACCCTCGATCTCGAGGAGCCGCAGCTTGGTCGAGACGCCGCCGGGCGCGGAGAAGCCGCCGGTCCGGCCGTTCGCCGCGAGCACCCGGTGGCAGGGGATGAGGATCGGGATCGGGTTCGCCCCGAGCGCCACGCCGACGGCGCGCGCCCGCGAGGGGTCGCCGAGGCGCCGCGCGATCTCGCCGTAGGAGAGCGTTTCGCCGGCCGGGATCTCGCGCGCGAGGCCGTAGACGCGGCGGTGGAACTCGGGGACGCCGTCGAGGTCGAGGGGCACGCGCGAGAGATCGGTCGCGGCGCCTGCGAGAAGTCCGACGATGCCGTCGATCGCCGGGCGGATCTCCTCGGGGGCGGGCGCCTCGCGGGCGTCCGGAAGCCGGCGGGCGATGCGGCCGCGCAGGGCGGAGGCGTCGCGGTCGGGGAGCCAGGCATGCGTGATGCCCCGCTCGCCCCAGGCGAGGCCGCAGGCGCCGATCGCGGTGTCGAAGACGTGGAAGGAAGTCGTCGCGCTCACGCTTCCCTCAACACGTCCCGGGACCGAGGCGTTGCATCACGGCGCGAGCTGCTGGGAGCCGGGCGGCAGGGGTGGATTGCACCAGGTCTCCCATTTCTTCTCGCGCTCCTCGCCGCTCGCCGCGTGGGTATCGCTCCGAGCTCCCGAATCCGGCTTCGCGAGCCTGGCGATGAGGATGGGCGTCTGCAGCTCGAAGTCGAAGGTCGCGGGATCGTAGCCCGGCGCCCCGACCTCGAGGCGGAAGCGGCGCTCGCCCTTCGGGGGAACCCGGCCGAAGAGGAAGCATCCGAACTCGTCGGTCGCCGTGTCGAGGACGGTACCCGAGCCGGCGGCACTCGTGACGCGCACGGACGCCCTCGCGACGACCCGGCCCTGCTCGTCCTCGACGAAGCCGCGGCTCCAGATCGAGGAGCAGCCGCTTGCGAGCGCCGCCGCCGCGAGCATGGCCGCGAGGCGCCTCAACGGAGACCCTCGACGACGTACAGGCGCGACAGGCCGCGCATGAAACTGTAGCAGTAGCTCTTGCCATCGGGCGTGAGCAGGACGCTCGAGATGGACGCAACGCCGGTCGTGTCGGCGGGGCGGATCTCCCGGACGAATTCCCGCTTGCCCGTCGCGAGGTCGACGTGGTCGATGCGGACCGTGGGATCGCCGGAGGCGACGTAGAGGCCCTGGCCCCTTTCGTCGAGCCCGAGGCCGGTCTCGCCGTCGCTCAGTTTCAGATTGGGCAACGGCCGGGGTTCGCCGCCGTCGAGCGGGTAGACCGCCCACGCGTTCGTCTTCGCATCCGCGGCGGCCACGAACTTTCCGTCGGGCGAGAGCTGTGCGCCGACGGTCCCCTCGGGCGTCACCGGCCGTGGCGGTCCGCTCGCCACGTCTCGCGCGAAGAGCCGCGGGCCATGGCCGGACGTCGTCGCCGAGACGAAGAGCGTCTTGCTGTCGGGGGACCAGAGCACCTTCCGGTAGGCGAAGCCCTTGTCCTGGATCGACGTCGTCTCGCCCGGCCCGACCGGAATCACAGCCAGGCGGTCCGGCAGGATCTGCACCGCCCACTTCTTGTCGGGGGAGAGCGCCACGTTGTACCAGCCATCGGCGAGCCGGACTGCCGGCGTCGAGCCGTCGGTCTTGCGCATGTAGACACCGCCGGTGGCGCCCGCTCCCGCGCCGCCCTCCAGGAACAGGAGATCCTTCCCGTCCGCCGAGAGTGCGGCGCCCTGGGAGAAGTCGAACCAGGTCAGGTCGACCTCGCGCGGCGCACCCGGCGGAAGGCACATCATCGTCTCCGGCCAGTCGTCGCTCCGGGCGAGGACGCGGCCGTCCGGCGCGACGTCCTGAACGATGATCAATTGCGGGTTCTGGGCGACGAGTCGTTCCTTGCCGGACAACGAGACGGCGTGGAGCTCGACGACGCCGATGTGGTTCGTCTTCTTGCGTCCCGAGAACCAGATCTCCTTCGCGACGGGGTTCCAGGCGATCGAAGAGAGGATTTCCCAGCCCGAGGTCAGGATCCTGGACTTGCCGGCGAGATCCACGATTCCCAGGGCCTGGTCGCTCGGACCCCTCGCGACGGCGTAGGCCAGCTGCCTGCCGCCCGGCAGGAACCGCAGTGCGATGACGTGCCCGTCGGCAGGAGCCGGGAGGAGGATCTTCCCGATCGGGAACTCGAGCGCCCCCTTTCGGACGATCGCGAGCCGTTCCTCGCCCGGAGCGTAATCGGCGACCTGGGGAGAGAACTGGAGCGCGTCGGGAGGGTCGGCCGCCACGAGCTCGCGCGGCGCGCCGCCCGCGAGCGAGACCTCCGCGATCGCCGCGGGATCGTTTCCGTGCAGGACGAGGATCGCGAGCTTTCCCGTCGCCGAGATCGACATCAGGTCCGCGCTGGGCAGCGGAAGCGCCGTCGACTCCGGCGAGTCGACGCGCGTCGTGTAGATCTGCGCGGGCTTGCCCTCCCAGGCCGCGGAGTAGAGGATCGTCTTCCCGTCCGGCGCGATCCGCGCGTTGCCGATTGCGCCGCGGTGGAAGCTGAGCGGCCGATGCGTCGTGGGCGCCGGGCGGGAGCCATGCCGCACGGCGAACGCGGCGATGGCGGCGCCCACCATGAGGCCCGCGATTCCGAGCGCGCCACTCAGCCGCGAGCCCTTCCTCGGCGCCGCGATGGCTGCCGAGGCTCCGGACAGGCTGCCGTCGGTCAACCCGTCGCGCAGGCGCGCGAGGTCGCGGGCGAGGTCTCGAGTCGAGGCGTAACGCTCCTCGTGGTCCTTCGCGAGGCAGCGCTCGACGATCCAGCGGAATGGAATCGGAGAATCCGGGGCGGCGGTCGCGAGAGGCTCGGGCTCCTCTCGGATGATCGCCGCCATCGTCTCGGGCGCGCTCGGCCGCGCGAACGCCCGTCGTCCGGTCGCCATCTCGTAGAGGATCGAACCGAGAGAGAACTGGTCCGAGCGGAAGTCGAGCGGCTCGCCGAGCGCCTGCTCGGGCGACATGTAGCCGACGGTCCCGAGAATGACGCCGGCCTCGGTTGCGGCGGAGACCGTCGGAGACTGCGTCCGCTCCTCGCTCTCGCCGCTCGGGGAGACCAGCTTGGCGAGGCCGAAGTCGAGGATCTTGACCACGCCGTCGCGGCTGACCATGACGTTCTCGGGCTTGAGATCCCGGTGGACGATGGCCGTCGCATGCGCCTTGGCCAGGCCGTCGGCGATCTGCGCGGCGATCACGAGCAGGCGCTTGAGAGGAAGTGCGCCGTTCGCGAGTAGCCTTCGGAGCGTCTCGCCCTCGACCCGCTCCATCGCGATCCAGGAGACGCCGTCGGTCGCGCCGATGTCGAAGACCGTGACGATGTTGGGATGGCTCAGGGCCGAGGCGGAGCGCGCCTCCTTCTCGAAGCGCCGCAGCCGCTCCGCGTTCGCGGCGAGCTCGGCCGGGAGGACTTTGATCGCGACTTCGCGGCCGAGCCGCTCGTCTCGCGCCCGGTAGACCTCGCCCATGCCGCCGGCGCCGAGGGGCGCGACGACCACGTACGGGCCAAGCCGGGTTCCCGCGGGAAGAGTCATGAACTCTCTGTTGCCTCGCTCGAGGAAACTGGCGGAGGAGGAGGGATCAACACCGCGCTTCGACGCAGCGTTCCCTGCTGCCGTGGGTCTGCCCGCGGTGGTCGGGTCGAATCCCCGGATTCCTCGGTTCTTTCATTGTTTGGCGGAGGAGAAGGGATTCGAACCCCTGGTACCGTTTCCGGTACAACGGTTTTCAAGACCGTCGCCTTCAACCACTCGGCCACTCCTCCGGAATTTCAGCCTAAACAAGTGTCGCTCAATCAGCCTCTCGGCGGGGCGGTGGTCTCCGACCGCCCGCCTTGTCGCCGTCCTGCGGACGGCGCCGCCTACTGCCGGGGGTCCGCCTCTGGTGGTCGGCATAAACCGCTCGGCCACTCCTCCGGCGATTCATTCTAGTGACTCCCGCAAGACGCTTGTCCCCGTTAGGGGACTCGAGTGACCTCGTTTGGCTGCGGCGCTGTGGAGCATCGACGTCCGGCCCTTGCCCCAAAGTCCAAGTGCCTGCGGATCGAGACTCCTGTAGATTGTCTCGCAGTTGTCGGCTCTGGATTCGTTCGCCGCGCGACGGGCTGCGCAGATTTGCGAGGGCCACCGTCTTGCCCTCGGAGATCTGAATCGCCCATCGCCTGCAACATGGGGGCAACAGAATGGATGAGCACCCGAGCTCCTCGCCGCCGCAGCCGCTGACCGGCGTCAACCGCCGGGACCTTCTCAAGCTGACGCTCCGCGGAAGCGCCGGGCTCGCGCTCGGCGGTCTCCTCGACGTCGCGGCGATGCGCGCCGCGACGAAGGACCTCAAGCTCTCGGAGATCAACGAGTTCACCACCTCCTGCAACTTCTGCTCGTGCGGCTGCGGAATGGTCGCCGCGGTCCGCGACGGCAAGCTGATCAAGATGGAGGGCGACTACGACCACATCGTCAGCCGCGGCTCCCTGTGCGTCAAGGGCATCTCCATGTTCGCGACGCACGCCTCCCCCAATCGCCTGACGAAGCCGATGTACCGGGCGCCGGGGAGCGACCACTGGGAAGAAATGGAGTGGAAGGACGCGGCCGAGAAGATCGCCCGGAAGATCAAGAAGGTCCGCGACGAGACCTGGATCGCGACCGAGAAGCTGGTGGTCAAGGACCACGTCGCCAACAAGGACGCGATCGGAAGGGAAGCGGGCGCGAAACCACCGCAGGAGATGGGCTCGGAAGTTCCCGTGAACCGCACGGACGCCATCGCCTTCCTCGGCGGCGCGCAGAACACCAACGAGGAGTGCTACATCTTCCAGAAGGCCAGCCGGTTGCTCGGCATCCCATGGGTCGAGCACCAGGCCCGACTTTGACACAGCCCCACGGTCCCCGGTCTGGGGGCCGCGTTCGGGCGGGGCGCGATGACCAACCACTGGGCGGACATGCAGAACGCGAAGTGCTTCCTGGTGGAGGGGAGCAACGTCGCCGAGAACCATCCGATGGCCTTCAAGTGGATCCGCAAGGCCCAGGAGAACGGCGCCAAGATCATCCACGTCGATCCGCGGTTCACGCGCACGTCGGCGACCGCCGACGTCTACGCGCGCATCCGTCCGGGCACGGACGCCGCGTTCCTCAACACGATGATCAACTACATCCTCGTCCACAAGCTCTACGACGAGGACTTCGTCATCACCCACACGAACGCGCTCTTCCTGATCCAGCCCGACTTCGACTTCAAGGACGGCCTCTTCTCCGGCTGGGACGAGGAGAAGCACGCCTACGACACGAAGAGCTGGGGGTACCAGCTGGACGGGACCGGCCGGCCGAAGAAGGCCACGAGCCTCGATGACCCCCACTGCGTCTTCTCGAAGCTGAAGACCCACGTCTCGCGGTACACGCCCGAGACCGGCGAGAAGATCACCGGCATCCCGGCGGCGCAGATCACCTCGATCACCGAGACCTTCGCCAAGAACCGGCCGGGGACGATCCTCTACGCGCTGGGGATGACGCAGCACACGACCGGCGTCCAGGGAATCCGCGCCTTCACGATCCTCCAGCAGCTGCTCGGCAACCTCGGCAAGCCCGGCAGCGGCGTCAACGCGCTCCGCGGCGAGCCCAACGTGCAGGGCGCCTGCGACATGGGCGTCCTGAACAACTACCTGCCGGGCTACATGGACTATCCCGCGGCCACGGAGCCCACGCTCGAGGCGTACACGCGGAAGAACGGGACCGGCGACCGCCGCTTCCTCGTCAACATGCTCAAGGCGTTCTACGGGGACAATGCGACACCTGAGAACGATTTCTGCTACGCCTGGCTGCCGAAGAAGAGCCCGACGAAGAACTACGGCACGCTCCCGATCTTCCAGGACGCGCTCGCGGGCAAGCTGAAGATCCTCTGGGTCGTCGGGCAGAATCCCGCGGTCACGACGCCGAACCTGAACTTGACGTTCGCGGGGCTCGACAAGATCGAAACGCTGATCGTCCAGGAGATCTGGGAGACCGAGACCGCGAAGTTCTGGAAGCGGCCCGGCGCGGACCCGAAGGCGATCCAGACGGAAGTCTTCCTGCTTCCTGCCGCCTTCTTCATGGAGAAGAACGGGACGATCACCAACTCGGGCGGCCTCATCCAGTGGCGCCACGCCGCGGTCAAGCCGCCGGGCCGCGCGCTGCCCGACGGAGAGGTCGTCGACTACATCTTCCGCCGCGTGCGGGACCTCCTGCACGAGTCGCGGGACCCCAAGGACGACCCCGTCAAGAAGGCCGCGTGGACGTACCTCTCCGCCGAGGACGTGCTCAAGGAGATGAACGGCTTCGCGCTGAAGGACCTCCCGGAGTCGAACCTCAAGGCGGGCGACCTCGTGACCAAGGTCGCCGACCTGAAACCCGACGGCTCGACCTCCTCCGGGGCGTGGCTCTACGCCGGGATCTTCGCCGGCGGGAAGAACCTCTCGAAGCGCCGCGATTCGCGGACCGATCCGGGCGGGCTCGGCATCTACCCGGGCTTCGCGTGGACCTGGCCCAACAACATGCGCGTCCTCTACAACCGCGCCTCCTGCGACAAGAACGGCAAGCCGTACCCGGGCAGCAAGCCCATCGTCTGGTGGGACGAGAAGGCCGGCAAGTGGACGGGCTACGACCTGCCCGACGTCCCCAAGCTGACCGATGGGCCGAGCACACCCAACGGGGTGCGCGCGTTCCACATGAACGCCGAGGGAGTCGGCCGCCTCTTCGCGGCGGTCTACAAGGATCCCGACGATAAGGCCGACAACAAGGATCGCGACAGCCCGATCCCGCGCGACGTGGGCTACGTGCCGAAGGACGGGCCGATGCCCGAGATGTACGAGCCGGTCGAGAGCCCGGTCAAGAACTTCCTGCACCCGAAGGTCGCGACCAATCCGCTCCTCAAGTATCCGTCCCTGGAGGCGCACCAGCCGATCGGCACCGTCGACAAGTTTCCCTACGTGCTGATGACCTCCACGGTCGCCGAGCACTGGTGCGGGGGATCCACGACGCGGAACATCCCCTGGCTGAACGAGCTCGTCCCCGAGCCGATGGTCGAGATCCCGCCCTCCCTCGGGCAGAAGCTCGGCGTGAAGTCGGGCGAATGGGTCAAGGTCTCCTCCGCGCGCGGCGAGCTCACCGTGAAGGCCCTCGTGACGCCGCGGATGAAGCCCCTCACGGTCGACGGCAAGGAGGTCACGATCGTCTGGATGCCCTACAACTGGGGTTTCCAGGGCCTGTCCCCAGGCGCGAGCGTCAACCACCTCACGATCGACGCGGCGGACCCTGGCGCGGGGACGCAGGAGACGAAAGCGTGCCTGGTCGACGTGGTCAAGTCGAGCAAGCCGTCGGGCGGCCGATCCGAATCCCAAGGGAGGAAGGCATGAGCTCGCCGAGCCCCGCCGGCAGTACCCCGACGCCGATCCGGACGACGCTGATCGACATCACCAACTGCATCGGCTGCCGCGCCTGCCAGGTCGCCTGCAAGCAGTGGAACGACCGCGAGGGCGAGGAGACCGAGCTCAACGGCCAGCTCGGCTTCCAGAATCCCGCCACGCTCTCCTCCAAGACGTACACGCTGATCTCGTTCCACGAGCTCGAGAACCCGCAGAAGGCGAGCGGCCTCGACGCGGCGTACGTGATGCGGCGGTGCTTCCACTGCAACGAGCCCGGCTGCGTCTCGGCGTGCCCGACGACGGCGCTGTACAAGCAGCCCGACGGCCCCGTCTCCTACTCCGCCGACAAGTGCATCGGCTGCCGCTACTGCATGCTGGCCTGCCCGTGGGACGTCCCGACCGCGGAGTGGGACTCGCTCGCGCCGAAGATCGAGAAGTGCACGCACTGCGCCGACCGCGCCGACCAACCGGTCCCGATCACCTTCAACGGCGAGAAGGCGTCCGAGGACGAGACGAAGCGGTTCATGGACTCGATCCAAACGCCGGCGTGCGTGAAGGCGTGCCCGGCGGACGCCCTGCGCTACGGCACCCGCGACGAGATGCTCGCGATGGCGAAGAAGCGCCAGGCCGACCGGCCCGAGCGCTACGTCGACCACATCTACGGCGAGAAGGAGCTCGGCGGCACGACCGTCCTCTATCTCTCCGGCGTCCCCTTCGACAAGCTCGGCTTCCCGACGTTCGGCGAGAAGCCGTTTCCCAAATTCACGGCGGCGGCTCTGGGCGCCGTCCCGCCGGCGGTCATGGCGATCGGCGCGCTCCTCGGCGCCGCGTATGCGTTCTTCCGCAAGCGCGTGCAGGCCGTGGCGGACTCGCGGTCCGGCGCCCACGCGCACGACGACCATCCGCATGTCGAGTTCGAGACGCTGCCCGACAAGCTCATGACCCCGTTCAACTGGCTCCTCCTGCTGCTCATGCTCCTCTGCGGGGCGTCGATGGTGGCGCGGTTCGCGCTCGGCCTCGGCGGCAGCACGCACCTGTCCGACACCTACCCGTGGGGCCTCTGGATCGTCTTCGACCTCGTCTGGATCGCCGTCGCCGCGGGCGCGTTCGTCATGGCCGGGATGATCTACGTCTTCCAGCGAAAGGACCTCTACGGGCTCGGCCGGATCGCCGTGCTGATGGGGCTGCTCAGCTATTCGTTCGTCACGGTGACCCTCATCGCCGACCTTGGCCTGCCGTGGCACTTCTACCAGCTGGGCCTGCAGTCGCCGGAGCACTCGGCGATGTTCGAGGTCTCCTGGTGCGTCGGCCTGTACGTCACGATCCTCGCGCTCGAATTCCTGCCCGTGGTCCTGGACCGCCTGGGCCTCCACCGCCTGAAGGAGCTCTGGGAGAAGTTCTCCGGAGCCTACGTCGCCTTCGCGGTGACGCTGTTCATCTTCATGATGACCCGCAACCTCGTCTACGTGGCGCTGACGGCCGTGATCTTCGGGACACTCGCGTGGGTCTTCCGCGGGCGCAGCAAGGTGTTCGAGCCGATCCTGCTCGCGATCGCCGCGGTCACGCTCTCCACCATGCACCAGAGCTCGCTCGGCTCGCTCTATCTGCTCATGCCCAACATGCTCGCGACGCAGTGGTGGTCGCCCGTGTTGCCCGTCTACTTCTTCCTGTCCTCGGTCGTGGCGGGATCGGCCCTCGTGATCCTCATCGACATGTGGATCTCCAAGGGTTGGCGCCGTCCGCTCGCGATGACCCGGCTCGCCAAGGTCGGGCAGATCACGTTCTGGTCCCTGCTCGTCTACCTCGTCTTCCGCCTCGGCGACATGGTGATGCGAGGCCAGTTCGCCGGCGCGTTCTCCGGTCCCTTCGGGCTGGCCTTCGCGGCGGAGATCGTGCTGGGAGGGATCGTTCCCCTCGTGCTCCTGTCCGGCCGATCGCTCCGATCGCGGCCGCAGGCGCTCTTCGTGGCCTCGCTCCTCGCGGTCCTCGGCGTGGTGTACAACCGGATGAACGTCGTCCTCTTCGCCATGACGTTCCGCGGCCGCATGCCCTGGGGCGCGCCGCACACCTACTTCCCCTCGGCCGTCGAGTGGAGCATCTCGATCGGCCTGATCGCCGCGACCATCTTCCTGTTCGGCCTGGGCGCGCGCCTCGTGCCGATCCTTCCCAAGGCGGAGGCGGGCGAGGGACACTGAGGGCATGAACCGGGGAGCCGAGTCCCGCTCCGACGCCTGGCTGGAGACGCACGCCTATCTCCGGCCGCTCGGGCGCGTATGCGACCGGGTCGAGGGCGCCGCGCTCCGGATCGCGGCCGGCGCGCCGCGTCCAGCGTCTCCCGACTTCGAAACGTACCGAAGCGACTTCCTCGCGGGCGTGCCCCTCCTCCAGAGCGGATCGGCCGTGGTCGATCTCGAGCCCGCCGGCGCGGCGGCGGTCGCGCTCGTCCGCGAGATCGCGTCCGATTCCGAGGCGGGACGGCTGAGCGACGAGGCTCGCGCGCTCGACGCGCAGCTGCGGGGCGAGCCCGAGGCGCCCCTCCGCGTCGCCGCCTGGCTCGCGGGCGATGAGGACGCGCTCGAGGTCTCGGCTCCTCGTCGGGGCCTCCTGCGCTATCTCGGCTGGATCGCGGCGTCGCGCTGGCTTTCGCCCCTCGTCGCCGCGTTCGAGCGTTGGCGTGGCGCCATGGACGGCGCGGACGGCGGGAACGACGAGCGGTGGCTCCGCCGCTACTGCCCGCTCTGCGGATCCCCTCCCGCGATGGCACAGCTCGTGGGAATCGATCCCGGTCGCAAGCGGCTGCTCGCGTGCGGCTGCTGCGGCAGCCGCTGGCAATTCAAGCGGATGGGCTGCCCGTTCTGCGAGGCCGATTCACAGAAGATCGCGGTCGTGACGGTCGAGGGGGAGGGCGGGCTGCGGATCGACCACTGCGAATCCTGCCGCGGCTACGTCAAGACCTACGACGGACAGGGCCGGGAGGATCTGCTCCTTTCCGACTGGACGTCGCTGCACGTCGATCTCATCGCGCAGGACCGAGGCCTCCGGCGCCTCGCGTCGTCGCTCTACGATCTCGACTCCGCGGTCCCTCCGGCCTAGACGCGCCCGGGACGGGCCCGGCGCGCCCGCCCTCGAACATCACTCTTCCAGTCCGTCGATGACGCGCTTGATCTCCTCGCGGACCGCGGGATCGAGCTCGAGCCGCAGCGCCTCGCGGAAGCATCGCAGGCTGTTGGCGCGGTCGCCGAGGCGCGAGAGGTAGATCGCGCCCAGGGTCCTCCAGGTCTGGCTGGCGGGCTGGAGCCGCGCGAGCTCCTCGTAGAGCGCGGCCGACTCGGCGTCGCGTCCCAGCTGGTACGCCGCGCGGGCGGCGTTCTCGAGGGAGAGCGGATCGTCGGGGTGGCGGCGGGACGCCTCGCGGAACGACGCGTACGCGTCCTGCAGGCGCCCGCCCTGCGCGAGCAGCGTGCCCCGCTCGAGGAAGACGGAGGAGGCGCGGGATCCCGCGGCGATCGCGGCATCGAGCACCTGGAGGCCCGCGGCCCGGTCGCCGGCCTCCGCGAGCAGCCGCGCGAGGTTGGTGGCCGACTCGGGCTGCGACGGATCGAGCGTCAGCGCCCGGCGGAACTCGCCCATGGCCTCGTCCTTGCGCCCGAGCGTCAGCAGGCAGCCCGCCGCGTCCACGACCGGCACCTCGGAGCGGGGGTTCTCCTGCGAGGCGCGCTGGAAGAGCGGGACCGCCTCGGCGCATTGGCCGGTCTCCTGGAGACAGCGGGCCGCGAGCGTCAGCGCGGTGAAGTTGCGCGGGTCGCGGCGCAACACGGACTTGAGGGATGGCAGCGCCTCCGCGAAGCGCTCCTGCTGCATCTGCCTCGTGGCCTCGTGGATCTCGCGCGCGATGTCCGTCCGGCGGCGCGGATCCGGCAGCGTCGTGTCCACGCGTCCGCCGCCGCCTCCGAGATAGCCGAGAGACAGGAGCCTCCGCGCCTCCTCGCTCGAAGCGGAGGCGTTCCCGGAGATCTCACCGGCTCTCTCGCCGGCGGCCGCGAGGAGCTCCTCGAGCCGGCGGTCCCAGACCCGGACGGCGGCGGGGTCGGCCGCGGCCGCGTCGCGCGTCTCCGAGGGATCGTCGGCGATCGCGTAGAGGCTCGCCTCCGGGCTCCGGAGAAAGAGCTGCCGCCCGTCGGAGAGGGCGCGGGGAGGGAACCAGTGGTACGCGAAGAAGGGCAGGAAGCTCTCGGTATAGCTCGCCCGCCCGCAGTCGGGGCCTCCCGGAAGCGGAGTGAGCGGCGCTCCGTCCAGCCGCTCCGCGGATCCCGCGCCCGCGGTCGCCGCGCCCGCCCAGGCGAGCAGCGTGGGCGCCACGTCGGCGGTCCGCACGAGACAGGGGACGCGGCGCGCCACCGGCACGTCCGGCCCCGCGAGGATCAGCGGCACCCGCCGGGCGGCGGCGTAGAGGAGGAGGCCGTGCGTCGGCTCGCCGCGCTCGCCCAGCATCTCGCCGTGGTCGCCGACCGCGACGACGTCCGTGCGGGCCGGGAGGGCCGCGAGTAACGCGCCGATCTGCTCGTCCACGAACGCGATCTCGCCGTCGTAGAGCGGGTGGGGACCCTTCATCGTTCGCGCGATGCGCTCGGGCGGCCGGTACTCCTCGTGCGGATCGAAGTAGTGAACCCAGAGGAAGAATGGCGCGTGGAGCTTCGCGAGCGCCGCGACGGCCGCGGCGGTCGTCGCGTCCGCGGTGCGCTCGTTCGCCTCGGCGCCGGCGCCCGCGGGGGACGGGCCCAGGTCGTCGTCGTAGAGGCGGAAGCCGCGGTCGAGGCCGTAACGGCGCGCGAGCACGACCGCGGAGACGACCGCCGCCGTGTCATAGCCCGCGGCCCGGAGGCGCGTCGCGACGGTCTCGACGTTCGCCGGGAGGACGAAGGTGCCGTTGTCGCGGACGCCGTGGCGGGTCGGGAAGAGCCCGGTCAGGATCGTCGCGTGGCTCGGCAGCGTGATCGGCGCGGCGGTGTCGCAGCGCTCGAAGAGCGCGCCGCGGCGCGCGAGCGCGTCGAGATTGGGCGTGTGGGCGGGCGTCCAGCCGTAGCAGCCCAGGTGATCGGCGCGCGTCGTGTCGAGGGTGAGGAGGACGACGTTGGGCCGGGGCGCCGGCACGGCCGATTTCTCGCGGCGGGCACCGGCCACGATCGGGAGCGTGGAGAGAGCGGCTCCGACGACGAGAACCGCGGAGAGGCGCGCCCGCCGCACCCTACTTCTGCCGCAGCATGTAGTCCCCCGGCTCCGACATGCGGACGACCCTGCCCTCGGCGTCGAGACCGAACCGGACGATCTCCCCCTGCTGCGAGCCGCTCTTCATGCGGAAGGCGTCGGGAACGCCCGGCACGGGCTCGAGCCTCACGCGGCCCTCCCACGGGTCGTCGTCGGTCGGATCGACCACGCAGAGCTCGCCCTCGAGGATCATCACCAACGCGACGTCGCTCTCCCACGAATAGGTCCCGACGTACTTCGACCACTCCGTCTCGGCCTTCGGCGCGACGGGGGGGTGGCTGGCCTTGAACGCCTTCTCGACCGCGGGCTCGACGACCTTCAAGGCGGCGTCGACGTAGCGGCCGGGCTGGCCGTCGGCCGCGTTGGTCAGCACGATGACTCCGAACTTGTTCGCGGGGATCAGGGTGATCTGCGTGCGGTGCCCCGGAACCGATCCGCCGTGCTCGATGCGCGTCTCGTCGTTGCGGCGGAAGACGCCCCAGCCCAGGCCCCAGCCGCTCTTCCAGTCGGGCCGAAGCCACTGGACGCGCTGCATCTCGCGCAGGGTCGGGGCCCTCAGGACCGGGGCGCCGCCGGGCGCGGCGTCGGACGGCGTCGCCCCGTTGCGAAACTGGAGCTCGGCGAAGCGCGCGAGGTCCTCCACGGTCGAGGCGAGGTTGGCCGCGGGTGTCATGTAGGCCGCGTCGAGGAACGGCCGCACGGTCCGCGGCTTGCCCGGCGTACGGGCGCCGTAGCCCGTCGCGAGGCTCGCCATGTCCCGCGTGGGGATCACGCGCGTCGCGGTCATGCCGAGCGGCTCCAGGACGTGGCGCGTCACGTAGTCGGCGTAGGGCTCGCCCGACGCCTTCTCCACGACGTAGCCGGCGAGCGAGACGGCCACGTTCGAGTACTTCCATTCGTTCTCGGGCGGTCCCACGACCCCCATCGTGTTGAGCGTGCGCTCCATGTCCTCGCGAGAGGGGAAGCGCATGTCGTTCCAGTAGGTGCCGTCGACCTCGCGTGGCAGCCCCGAGGTGTGGGTGAGGAGGTGGCGGATCGTGATGACCGGGCTGCCCGCGTCGACGTGCGCCGGCGCGAACTCGGGCAGCCACTTCGCGACGGGATCGTCGAGCTGCAGCTTGCCCGCGTCGCGCAGCTGGAGGATCGCGGTCGCCGTGAAGAGCTTGGAGATGGACGCGATGCGGTAGGCGGTCGCGGGCGTCGCCGGCTGCTTCTTCGCGAGGTCGGCGAAGCCGTAGCCCTTGGCCCAGATCAGGTCCTGGTCGTGGACGATGCCGATCGACACGCCCGGCTGCTCGCGGTCGGAGACGGTGCGCGCGACCCAGGCGTCGAAGACCTGGATCGCCGAGGCGACTTCGGGATCGTCGGCGAGACGCTTCGCCGGCTCGGCGGCCCCGGCCGGAAGCCTCCCGGCGAGGAGCAGGATTCCGATCCCGAGGCGAAGGCCGGTCGAGCGCATGAGGGCTACCTCCCGTCGAGAGTTCGGCGCCGGGGATTGTGTCACCCGAGGAGCCCGGCGAGCCACCGGTCGACGCCGGGGGCGAGCGCGCTCGCGACGGTCCAGACCCAGAGCGCCGTGACGGCGCCCGCGAACACGTCCATCGTGTAATGCGCGCGCAGGACGATCACCGCGGCCGCCTCGACGAGGACGAGCGCGACGGCCAGGATCGCCGCCGCGAGGCCGCCGGCGTGGGCGAGCTCGAGGCCGCCGTAGACGGCGATCGCGGTATGGCCCGAGAAGAACAGATCGTTGCTCGTCCCGTAGGTCACGAGCAGCGACGGGACGCCGGGGCTCCTCCAGATCATGCCCTCGGGCGCGGGCAGCGCGCAGAGTCCCTGGCAGAGCTGGCGCAGGGCGAAGAGGAGCGCGAGGCCCAGGAACGGCCGGATCGTGGGGCCGAGAATCGCGCGCGCGACGAGGAAGATCCCCAGACCGTCGATCACGGCGGAGGTCGAAGCGAGGAGAATGTCCGCCTGACGCGGATGCGCGTGCAGCCGCCGGTTGAGCGGCGCGGTCAGCTCGAGGAGCCGGTCGCCGATCCCTCCCTGCGGGAAGGCGCGGCGCGCGATGAGCCGCTGGGTCCAGAACCAGGCGGCGAGGCCGGCCGTCACGAGGAGCGCGCGCCAGACCCAGATCGGGAGGCTCACGAGGGCGTCTCCGGGCTCTCCGCGTGGCGAGCGTCCGCGATCGCGACGAGCGCACGGAGCTCCGCCACGAGAGCGCGGCGCCTCTCGCGCAGCCGCGACGGCGCGCCGCGGTCTCCCAGGAATCGCGCGAACGCGCGCGCCTCGCGGCCGACCCTCTCCAGCCGCTCGTGCCAGGCGAGCGCGAAGAACCCCGCCGGCAGGAGCGCGAGGAGGAAGATCGCGAGGGCGGTGGCGCCGCCGAGCCGGTGGACGGCCCACCCCTCCACGAGCCACGCGAGCGGATAGAGGACGAGCCCCGCCGCCATCTTGTCGGTCGCCTCCTCCTCGTCGGTGTGGGGGATCAGGCGCACGGCGAGGATGGTCAGCCCGTAGGGCAAGCCGTGCACGAGCAGACCGGCGAGGGCGAGCGGCGCCCCGAGGAGGAGCGACGCCCCCTCGCGCACCGTGAAGCGCGCGACGGAGGAGACCGAATAGTCGCGCGAGAGCTGCTCCGCGGCGACCCCCGCGCGGCGCGCCTCGCCGTCGTAGGCCTCGAGGTCCCGTCGGAACGCGGCGACGCGGTCCGGCGCGATCCGCGCGAGGGAGCGGTACGTCCGCATCGCGGTCTGCATCCACGCGGCGCGCTCGGCCTCGCTCGCGCCTTCGCGGGCGCGGTCGCCAGGGTCCTTCCCGAGCTCCTCGACGAGCTGCAGGAGCCGCAGGGTCTGGCGGTCGTCGGCCTCGACGATCTGCGCCCGGAGGGCCGCGCCGAGCCGATCGGTCAGCACCCGGGCGGCGGCCGGACCCTCCCCGGCGTCGCGCGGGCCGGTCCGCACCGGCGGGCCGATCCAGACGAGCGCGCGTCCCGTGCGGAAGGTTCCGGGCCGGTCGAAGACGAGCCCGACGGGGAGGAGCGTGACCGAGAGGCCCGGCGAGGCGCTCTCCGCGGCGAGGAGCATCCGCGCCGTCCCCGTGCGCAGCTCCTGGAGGGTGGGCTCGGGTTGCGTGATGCCCTCGGGGAAGATGAGGATCGCGCCGCCGCTCCCGAGCGCCGCGGTCGTCGCCTCGAAGAGCGCCGCGTTCTTGGACGGGTCGTCGCCCGCCTCCTTGCGGCGGTGGACCGGCAGCGCGCCCATCATTCGCAGGAACGGGCCGATCAGCGGATGCCGGAAGAGCGGAGCATTCGCGAGGATACGCAGGCGCCGCGGGATCACGGCGATGCCGATCATCGCGTCGACGATCGAGTTGTGATGGTTCGCCGCCACGATCAGCGCTCCGCGCGCCGGGACGTTCTCGGCGCCGACGACCTCGATGCGCGCGTAGAAGAGGCGCAGCAGCAGGCGGCTCAACGCCCGGACCAGGGCGTATCCGGCTCCCGCGTCGCTCATCGGGTCCGGGGCCGCCGGCGTCACGCCGGCCCGGAGCTCAACCGGGTGGGAGCGAGCTCCGTGTCGCGCGCGAGGTACCGCGTGCCCGCCAGCCAGAGGACGCCGGCCACGAGGAACATCGCGCCGACGAGCAGGAAGGCGTGGCGCATGTCGGAGCGATCCGCGACGATGCCGATCACGACGGGCGAGATCACGTCCCCGAACGCGTGGATCAGGAAGATGTTGAGCGCATAGCTCGCGGCCCGCATCGACGGATGGCTCACGTTCGCGAGGATCGTGTTGGACGGACCGGTGTTGAAGAAGAGGCAGAAGCAGGCGACGAACACCCACACCCAGATCCACGGGAACGGGGCGGACAGCGTCAGGAGCAGGAACGGGAAGCCGACGAGCATGGCGGTGCCGGAGACCAGGAAGTAGGAGCCGGGGAAGCGGGGACGGAGGCGGTCGCCGGCCATCCCGCCGAGCAACGTCGCCACGAGGCCCGCCACGCAGGTGATGCCTCCGAAGATCACGGTGGCCGAGGCGGGGGCGCCGGGCTGGCCCGCGAGATAGAACGGCATCCAGAACGCGATGCCTCCGATCGCGAAGGTCATCGCGGTCATGCCGAGCGTGCAGAGGATCCACGACGGCGTCTTGAGCAGCATCGCGTAATCGCGCAGGCGCACCGGGGCGGCGCCGCTGTCGGCGGTGCCGTCCGCCTGGCCGCGCGCGGGCTCCTTCATGAAGAAGGCCCAGGCGCCCAGGATCAGGCCGGGCGGCACGACCAGGAAGAACGCCCACCGCCAGCTCTCCGCGTGGATCCCGAGGAGCCGCGCGCCGGCCTCGCCGATCGAGGAGCCGCCGACCGCGCCGCCGAGCACGTAGCCGAGCGCGCTGCCGACCGGGATCGCCATGTAGAACCACGCGAGGATGCGTCCGCGGTGCTCGACGGGGTAGAGGTCCGACAGGATCGCGGGCGCGACCGGGCCGTACGCGGCCTCGCCCACGCCCACGAAGCAGCGCGTCAGGAGCAGCGCGAAGAAGCCGGACGCGAGGCCCGACGCGCCGCTCGCGAGGCTCCACAGGATGACGCCGACCCCGACGAGGGCCCACCGCGGGTGGCGCTCGGCGAGCCGGCCGAAGATCGGGGCGCCCACCATGTACAGGACCATGAAGGCCATCGAGAGGACGCCGATGAGCGCGAGCTCGGGCTGGAAGCCCAGATGCGCCTGGCACCACGACTGGAGCGCCTCGAGCGTGGCGGACGGCTTCGGGCTGCCCGAGCCGGCTCCTCCGAAGAAGCTCTTCTCGATCCACGGGACCACCGCGGCGAGCACCTGGCGGTCGACGTAGTTGAAGAGGTTGATGAGCAGGAGGAGGACGAGCGCCGGGCGAGCGCCGGGGCCACCGTTCGTCCGCTTCACTTCTTGCTCTCCTGAATCCGTCGCGCGACCGCGGTCACGAGCCGGCGGGGCGAGACCCGAAGCGCTTCCACGAGGAATCGGTTTCCGATGCCCGGAATCACGATCCGCTTGCCGCGCAGCATGCCCTCGTATCCCGCGCGCGCGACCTCCGGCGCGTTCATGACCAGCATCGATCGGAAGAGCCGGGTCTGCGCCACGCCGGCCTCCTTCTGGAAGTCGGTGATCGTCGGGCCGGGGCACAGCGCCGTCACGGTGATCCCCGATCCGTCGAGCTCGTTGGCGAGCGCCTCGGTGAAGGAGAGGACGTAGGCCTTGGTGGCGTAGTACACGGCCATGAGCGGACCGGGCTGGAAGGCCGCGGTGGAGGCGACGTTCAGGATCCGTCCGCGCCGCCGGGCGAGCATCCCGGGCAGGAGGAGCTTCGTCAGCTGCGTCAGCGCGGTGACGTTGACCTCGATCATCTCGAGCTCCCTCGAGAGCGGCGTCTGCGCGAACGGTCCGTAGACGCCGAACCCGGCGTTGTTGATCAGGATGTCGACCGAGAGGCCGCGCTCCTCGAGCTCGCGGGCGATGGCCGCCGGAGTCCCGGCCTGCGCGAGGTCACGCGCCAGGACCGAGACGGCGACACCGAACTCCTCGGTGAGTCCGCGCGCGATCGCCTCGAGCCGCTCTCGGCTGCGCGCGACGAAGACGAGGTCGTGCCGGTCGCGCGCGAGGAGGGTGACCAGCTCCAGCCCGATGCCGCTCGATGCACCCGTGACGAGGGCGGTCCCGCGCGAAGGCTGAGCCACGGCGGCGGCGTCAGCCCTGAGCCTTCAACTCCTGGCGGGACGCGTCGGGATTCTCGGTCGCCTTCGCGGGCCGTGCCAGCGGCCGCGGGCGTACGACGTAGGTCCAGGCGTTCGCGAGCTCGGCCTTGCCCCAGCGGAGCAGGCCGTGGAAGAGCATGACCCACATCGCGCCGCGCACCGAGAAGCCCACGAACTTCGGGCGCCGGCCGGCGTTGTGGTTCCCGTAGATCCCGAGCGCCTTCTTGCGCTGCGCGATCCTGACCAGCCGCCGGTTGTAGAAGCGGATGGGGTAGTAGCCGATCTCGGCGCCGTCCTCGAAGAACGGCGGGATCCCGAGGCGCTCGTGCGACCACCGATAAATCGGCATGACGGCCGCGAAGTAGTACAGCGCGGTGTCCAGCAGGAACGCGGTCGTCATGGTGTCGTAGTCGCCCATGACGTAGTACTTGTCCCGGAAGATCGACTCGTAGAAATACTTGAAGTAGCGGTCGTACCTCCGGTTGTGAAGGGCGTACTCCCTGGTCATCTCCTCCGGCGACGCGCCGCCGAGCTCCTTGAGGATCAGGCGTGTCCGCGTCCACACCGAGAAGGACATCTGGTCGAGCCCCGGCGAATAGAACGGGTCGAGGAATCCGCCCGCGTCGCCGACC
>Ga0070690_100000089_pt1 | contig 45682 bp, 37 predicted proteins | sample KBSS33HmetaG_FD_64671 | JGI IMG/M metagenome (GOLD analysis project Ga0070690, IMG submission 64671) | Switchgrass rhizosphere microbial communities from Kellogg Biological Station, Michigan, USA - KBS S3-3H metaG | ecosystem: Host-associated > Plants > Roots > Rhizosphere ... | reverse complement strand
ACCGCCTGTTCGAACGTCGTCCAGCCGCCCTCTCCGGGCTCTGCGGGCAGCAGCGGCTCGGCGCGCGCCACGAACTCCTCGAGGCGTTTGCGCGCGAGGGTCAGGTCCGGGGCGGGCGTCTCCGGCGCCGCGGCGGGCTCGACGTCCGCGTTCTCGACGAGCGCCACGTACGCCCCGCGGAGCTCCTTGAGCTGGACGCCGACCTGCGCCAGACGCCGCAGGCTCGGCGAATCGTCCGCGAACAACCGTTCCGCGAAGCGCTCCCACGCGGCCTCGCGCTCGACGGCGTCCTCCGGCTCGTCCATCTCCCGGAAGTCCGGGTCGACCGACGCCTCCACCGGCCTCTCGCGCAGAAGGCGCGCGCAGAACGCGTGGATCGTGCCGATGAAGGCCGCGTCGAGGGACGCGAGCGCGTCGTCGAGGCGCCGGCGCCGCGCCGGATCCGTTTCGCGCTTGCGCCGCTTCTCGAGCTCGTTCTGGAATCGCTGCGAGAGCTGCGCGGCCGCGCGAATGGTGAACGTGACGGCGGAGATCCGCTCGATGGGGGCGGCGCCCGTGGCGACGAGCGCGACCATTCTCTCGACGAGGCACGTCGTCTTTCCCGTGCCCGCCGCGGCCTCGACCAGCATCGTCGTGCCGAGCTCCTCCGCGATCGCCCGTCGCGATCCCGCGTCGGCGAGCGGTTTCTCGGGCGGCGGCGTCTGCGCGCTGCGTCCGGTCATTCCTCGTGCAGCTCCCGGAAGGCCACGAGCGCGGGCTCCGTCGCGGCGGCGAGCTTGTCCTTCGAACGGGCCGCGGCGGCCTCGGCCCCGCCGCAGATCGCCGCGTACTCGCAGAAGCGGCAGTCCTCCTTGGAGACCGCGTGCGGAAAGAGCCCGGCCGCGGCGAGATCCAGGAGGCGCGAGAGCGCGTCGCGCGTCTGTGCGGCGTCGATGGGAATCGCGATGCGCTGGCCCTCGCCCCGCACGCCGGGAAAGAAGTAGCCGGAGGTCGAGACGCGGCCGGCCCGTCCCGACCGGACCAGCAGCGCCTCCACCGCCATGGCGTAGAGCGCCGGCTGCGCCTGGCGCCCGCCGCGGAGCCCCCGGCCTTCCCGGACGGCGTAGGGGCTGCCCGTCTTGTAGTCCCAGACGTGGAAGGAGCCGTCCTCCGCCTCGTCGATGCGATCGATCTTGCCGCTCAACTTAAGGCGGCCGGCGCCGACGCGGATCTCGACGGGATCGGCGCTCGCGATCGCGGCGGCGCTCTCCGTCTTGCCGAGCCCGAAGGGGACCTCGAACCAGCGCAGCGTGACGCGTCCGGCGCGCTGCGCCTCGTCGCGGAGGAAGGTGCGGCACGCGGTGAGCATGGCCTCGCGCTGCGACTCGAAGGCGATCTCGCTCGAGGGCGGGACGCGTTCCCGCCACGTCGCGATGCGCTCGGCCGCGAGCGCCTCGAGGACCGGCGTGTCGCGTGCGAGGTCGGGCGTCTCGCCCCGCCGCACGAGGCCGTCGCAGAAGGCGTGGAAGACTTCGTGGAGGAGGCTGCCCTCGTCGCGCGGCTCGAGCCACGCGCCGGCATGCCGCTCCAGGTCGTCCGGCGCCTCGATCCGCAGGACCGCCTCGAGGAAGTAGGAGAAGGGGCACTTCGCCAGGTCCTGGATCCGCGAGACGGACATCGCGCCGCCGGACACGCGCGGATCGAGCTCGGGCGTCGGACCGCGCAGGCGCCCGTCCCAGGCCGTGAACTCGTCGCCGGCGCGCGCCGTCTCGGCGGCGTGGCCGTCGGCGAGCCAGGGGTAGGACGCCCGCACGAGCGGGGCCGCGGCCCCCGCGCCGAGCGTGGCGCCCAGGCGGCGCAGCCGCGCGAGCCACCACTCGGGCTCGTCGAGCGCCGAGTCCTCGTCCGGCACGAACCCCTCGGCGCGCTCGAGGTCCTCGAGGAGCGCGCTGTAGTCGGCCTCCGGGCGGCCGGCGGACTCGCGGTAGAGCTCCAGGAAGAACGGAGACGGCGACGGCTCGCCCGACATCGACAGGTTGCGCAGATCGAACTTCGAATAGCTCGCGGTCAGCGAACCGTCGAGGCGCGCGAGGCACGCGCGCAACGCGCGCGCCGACTCCCGGGGGCGGTCGCGTTCCATCGCGAGGACCGGCCGCGCGAGCGAGGCGTTGATGCCGCGGCGCTCCTCGTCGAGGAGCACGGGGTCCTCGAGGCCGCGGCCCGGATGGCGCGAGTCGTCCAGGCCGACGAGGAAGGCGTGCGGCCGGCCGGAGAACCCGCCGGCCGCGTAGTGCGCGACATGGACGCGGCCCGGGCGAGCGCGGTCCGGCGACACCGACAGCTCCCGCACGGCGTCGCTCAGACGCTGGACCGCCTCGGCCGGCGAAGCCGATCCCGCGGGCAGCTCCGCGATCTCCTGAAAGAGCGCGTCGAGCGCCTCGGCCGCGGCCGCGTCGAGCTCGTCGGCCACCCGCCCGAACTCGGCGACGAACGCGCGCGCCCCTCCGGCGAGTCGGCGCAGCGCGTCGGCGCCGGCCTCTCTCGCGTCCTCCGGGGCGAGCTCGAGCGCGCGAACGACGAACTCCCTCGCACGCCGCGCGGCCGCGAGGCGTCGCGCGCGCCTCTCGACGCGCCGCTGTGCCGCGGCCGGATCGGTCTCCTCATCGCCCCGATGCGACCGGCGCTCCGGACCCTCGAGCGCGGCGATGGCGCGGTCGAGAGCGGTCCGGTGCCGCCGGCGGCCCCAGCCGATTCGGGCTCGACGCAGCTCGCGCGCGGCGGCGGGGGCGAACGCGTCCCGCGCGCCATCCGGGGCCCCGGCTTCCTTCGTCCCGAGCCGGCGCAGCGTCAGCGCGCCCGAGGCGAGCGCCTCGCGGAGACGGTCGGCCGAGAAACCCTCGCCGACCCAGTCGAGGAATGCGAGCGCGGCCTGGCCCGGACGGCTGTAGGTCGCGGCCACCCCGCCGGCGAACGTGCACGGAATCCCGTGCTCGCGCGAGAGCTCCCACGCGAGCGCGGGGTAGACCGCGGCGTCCGTGTGAAGGATCTCGACGCGGTCGAAAGGGATCCCCTCCCGGAGAATCCGCCGGAACGCTTCGCGCAGCTCGTTCTCCTCCCCGATCGCGCGGAAGAGGCTCGCCCGCCGCGCGATGCGCGTCCACTCCTCCGGAGGATCGACGGGAAGCTCGCGGAGCCGGTCTCCCGCGAGCCGCTCCAGGAACCGGCGCTCGACGTCGGAGATCTCCGAGTCGGCGGGGAGGAGATACACGGCGGACCCGCGGACGGCGCCCGCCGCCGCCCGCCGCAGCACCTCGAGGCCGTCGACGAAGCGTCCCTCGGCGAGGAGCTCTCCGTAGCGCGTGAGAACGGCGCGGATCTCTTTCGGCTTTCGCGGGTCGGAGAACGCCGAGGTCGGGATCGCACCCGGCTCGAGGCCCGCGCCGCGCAGCTCGTCGAGGGTCTCCTGGAGCGCGCGATGGAGGCCCGGCCGGTCGCGCAGGCGCCCGAAGTAGGAGCGGGGAGTGAGGGTCTCGGCGCACGCCTGCTCGACCAGCGCGAGGGCCTGGGCGCGCGAGAGCAGCCGGAGCCCGCCGTGCGCGAGCTCGGGCCCGACCGCTCCGAGCGCGAGCGTCCGGAGGGTCTCGACGCGCAGGTTCACCGGCGCGTGGCCCTCCCGCGCCAGCCGCTCGATGAGCGTGTGGCCGACCGCGAGCGACGGCGCGACGAGGACCTTCTCCTCGACGGGGAGCTCCGCGCAGACCCGAGCCAGCTCCTCGATCAGCCGCGAGGTCTTCTCCGTCGGACCGGGGGCGGCCGGAGCGCCGAGCGGCGCGGCCGGCGCGGCATGCGAAGGCGGAGTCGCCGGCTCGGGAGGCCGCGCCGGGGAGGGCTCGTCGAACGGGAGGAAGGGTTGTTCCGCCATGGACGGAGCCCATTCTTACGCAGCCGGCGGACAGACTCTGTCCGGGCTTCGGACCCCGGCTCGACTCTGAGCGGGGGTGTAGACTCCCTGCGGAAACGGGGGAGCCCACTTCGCGGCGGCGCATCCGTCCGGCGCGAACGGCTGAGAGTCCGGCGCGCGACGGCATGGCGCACCGGAGACCCCGCGAACCTGATGCGGGTAATGCCGCCGTAGGGAGGTCCGATGAGTCGCGTACAGGAGGCGCTTCCGTCCGCCGCCGTGAGTCCCCAGCCCCTGCCCGGATCCCGGAAGGCCTACGTGGAGGGGCCGCTCGGGATGCGCGTACCCTTCCGCGAGATCGCGCTCTCGCCGACGCGCGGGGCCGGCGGAGAATCGGAGATCAATCCGCCGCTGCGCGTCTACGACACCTCGGGGCCGTACACCGACCCCGACGCGACCGGCCTCGACCTCTTTCAGGGCCTCCCCGAGCTGCGCCGTCCGTGGATCCTGGCGCGCGGAGAGTACGACCGGGGCGCGCCGCGGCGCGTCAACGCTCCCGGCCTCGCGCTGACGCGGGCGCGTGAGGCGCTGCGCGGCCTCGGCAACGTGACCCAGATGCACTACGCGCGGCGCGGGATCGTCACGCCCGAGATGGAGTTCGCCGCGATCCGCGAGGGCTGCTCCCCCGAGCTGGTGCGCAGCGAGATCGCGCGCGGGCGGGCGATCCTCCCGGCCAACGTCAACCATCCGGAGAGCGAGCCGATGGTCATCGGCCGCCGCTTCCTGGTCAAGATCAACGCCAACATCGGCAACTCGGCCGTGGGCTCCTCGATCGAGGAGGAGGTCGAGAAGATGACCTGGGCGACGCGCTGGGGCGCGGACACGGTCATGGACCTCTCCACCGGCCGGAACATCCACGAGACCCGCGAGTGGATCCTTCGCAACTCGCCGGTCCCGATCGGAACGGTTCCGATCTACCAGGCGCTCGAGAAGGTCGGCGGCCGGGCCGAGGAGCTGACGTGGGAGATCTTCCGCGACACGCTGATCGAGCAGGCCGAGCAGGGCGTGGACTACTTCACCATCCATGCCGGCGTGCGGCTCGCCTACGTCCCGCTGACGGCGCGCCGCGTCACCGGAATCGTTTCGCGCGGCGGCTCGATCATGGCGAAGTGGTGCCTGGCGCACCACCGCGAGAGCTTCCTCTACACGCGTTTCGACGAGATCTGCGAGGTGATGAAGGCCTACGACGTCTCCTTCTCGCTGGGCGACGGGCTGCGGCCCGGCTCCACGGCCGACGCCAACGACGAGGCCCAGTTCGCGGAGCTCGAGACGCTCGGCGAGCTCACGCAGAAGGCGTGGGCCCACGACTGCCAGGTCATGATCGAGGGCCCGGGCCACGTCCCCATGCACCGCATCCAGGAGAACATGGAGAAGCAGCTCGCCGTGTGCCACGAGGCGCCGTTCTACACGCTCGGACCGCTGACGACCGACATCGCGCCGGGCTACGACCACATCACCTCGGCCATCGGCGCCGCGATGATCGGCTGGTACGGCACCGCGATGCTCTGCTACGTCACGCCCAAGGAGCACCTGGGACTGCCGAACAAGAAGGACGTCAAGGACGGCGTCATCGCGTACAAGATCGCAGCCCACGCGGCCGACCTCGCCAAGGGGCATCCCGGCGCGCGCGCGTGGGACGACGCGCTGTCGAAGGCGCGCTTCGAGTTCCGCTGGGAGGACCAGTTCCATTTGGCGCTCGACCCGGAGACCGCCCGCGCGTTCCACGACGAGACGCTGCCCGCGGAGGGGGCGAAGCTCGCGCACTTCTGCAGCATGTGCGGCCCGCACTTCTGCTCGATGAAGATCACGCAGGAGGTGCGCGACTACGCCGCGGCGGCGGGCGTCGCCGAGGAGAAGGCGATCGAGGCCGGCCTCGCCGAGAAGGCGGAGGAGTTCTTGAGAGAAGGCGGCGAGGTCTACAAGAAGGCGTGAGACCCGTCCTCCCGAGGAGCGGAGCGACGAGGGACCCCCTTCAAACCTCGGTCGTGACGGAAAAAGAATCCCTCGCCGAGCTCGGGACGACGGGAGAAATCAGAACTTCGCGACCAGAGACACCGCGGTCGTCGTGTCGGTCGTCTTGAATCCGGGCACCGGCTCGTGCCGGTACAGGATCGTCCACGACGCCTTGAGGGCGAACACGCTCGTCAGCGAGGCCGTGACCGCGGCCGTGTCGTTGATGAACCAGTTGTTCGTGTCCGCGAGGTCCAGAAGGTAGCCGAAGTCGTTGCTGAAGAAGGCGGTCTTCGAGAACGTCCACTTGTAGTTCAGCCCGGCGGCCACGTTGGCGTAGTTGCGGTCGAGGCCGATCGTCTGGTTCTCCCACGTGTAGCCGAATCCGACCGAGGCGCGCAGGAATTGCGAGGGCGTGTTGAAGAGCTTGTAACCCACGCCCGAGTTGATGGCGAACAGGCTGTCGAGGCCCGCGAAAGTGTCGCGCAGGTAGGCGCCCTTGACGAAGACGTCGACCCGCTCCGTCAGGTCGCGCGACGCGCTCAGGAGGCCCTTGTAGCGCTCGGCGGTCGTGATCGAGTCCGTGGAGGAGTGCAGGTAGCTGAACGCGAGCTCGAACGTCCACGGCGCGGGCTTGTAGAAGACGTCGAGACCGAGGCCGAGCGAGCTCGTCTTGGAGTTGCCGGTCGTCGCGAGCCACGAGAACTCGCCGCTGCCGGTCCACAGCGGAGGCGGAGGCGGAGTGACGGGGCAGGGGCAGTCCGGGGTCTGCGCCTGGAGGGCTCCCGCGCCGACGAGGCACCAAAGCAGGGACCGAATCAGGATTTTCACGCTTCCTCCTTCAACGGGGCCGGATCCTAGCATCGGCCCGCAGGACATCCACCCGGAGGACGCGGCTACTCGAGCTCCCTGCGCGCCGCGTCGAGCTCCTTCCGCTTGGCCTTGTCGAGCTTCGGATAGCGCAGGTTCAGCTTCTCGAGCTCGGCGACGATCGCGCCGGCGACGACGAGACGCGTGAACCACTTGTGGTCGGCGGGGACCACGAACCACGGAGCCCAGGGCGTGCTCGTCGCCGCGATCGCTTCCTGGTACGCCTTGCGGTACGCGCCCCAGCGCTCCCTCTCGCGGACGTCGCCGATCGAGAACTTCCAATTCTTCTCGGGCTCGTCCAGGCGTTCCAGGAAACGCTTCTTCTGCTCCTTCTTCGATACGTTCAAGAAGAACTTCAGGATCGGGAATCCGTTGCGCGCCAGGTAGCGCTCGAAGGCGTTGATGTCTTCGTAGCGCTGCGCCCAGATCCGGCCATCGACGAGCTCCGGCGGGATCCTCTGCCCCTCGAGAATCTCCGGATGCACGCGCACAACCAGCACCTCCTCGTAGTAGGAGCGGTTGAAGATGCCGATGCAGCCGCGCTCGGGCAGACGGATCACTCCGCGCCACAAGAAGTCGTGATCGAGCTCCTGAGGCGAGGGGACCTTGAAGGAGGAGACCTGCACCCCCTGGGGATTCACGCCCGACATCACGTGCTTGATCGTGCTGTCCTTGCCGGCCGCGTCGAGGGCCTGGAAGATCACGAGGACGCCCCACCGGTCCTGCGCGTAGAGCCGATCCTGCAGATCCGCGAGACGCGCGATGCCCTGCTCGAGGAGGTCCCGGGCCCTCGCCTTCGCCTTCTTGCCGCGGTCGGAGAGCGAGGCGGTGTCCCGGGGATCGTAGTCGTTCAGGCGGAACTTCTTCCCGTCGGTCACGCGATAGCGGTCGACGATCGGCGCGAAGCCCCTGGGGAGAGCGTTCTTCACGGGTCGCGATCTTATGCCGGGTCCCCGGTGCGCGGCCTCGCGGGACTATGCTTGGAAATCGCCGCGCCACCGTCGGCGCGAGCGGGATTTCTCCGGAGGTGACCCATGAAGCGAAGAATCGCGGCATTCCTCTTCACCCTCCTCGCTCTCGGCGCGTCCGCGTTCCTGCGCGGTGAGACTCTCCTCATCGCCGCGGGAGGGTTCGTCGGCGCCTGGGACACGGAGATCGAGATGGCGAACGTCCTCGCCGATCCGGTCGACGTGACACTGTCGATCACCGGCATCCCGTCGGGCCTGCCGTGTCCGCCCAACTGCACCAGCCAGACGGTCACGGTGCCCGGACACGGCACCCAGCGCGTGCTCGCCAGCGCCTTCCTCGGTTCGGTCTACGCGGGGCCGCAGATGATCCGCGTGGACACGCCGAACGGCGTGGCGGCGCCCTCGGTCCACGCGCGCTCGATCAGCGCCGGCTCGCAGACCCAGTTCGCCGAGCTCCCGGTCGTGCGCCTCGCGACCATCCAGGCTCTGGACACATCGGTCCTCGTCTTCCCCGGCGCGAGCCGCCAGGACGGCGTCTACAGCAACCTCATCCTGGAAGGGATCGGCGGCAGCTTCACCGGCGGCAGCCTGGTGACGGTCGAGGCGTTCGACTCCTCCGGTCAGAGCCTGGCGAGCCAGACCTTCGCCATCACCGGCGAGTCGACGTTCCAGGCGACGACGATCGTGGACGTCCTCTCGAGGCTCGGCATCACGGAGCTCGAGGACGGCCAGATCCGGGTCACGCGCGTGACCGGCACCGGGTCGCTCTGGGGAGTCCTGACGAACGTGCTCGAGTCGGGAGCGCTCAAGGTCAAGCTCGGGGCGAACCCCTAGTCGTCGAGCGCGCGGGGATGCGTCAGATCTTCAGGTAGATCCTCTTCCGATAGAGCACGCCGCAGACCGCGATCCAGACCGCGAGGTAGGCGAGGGCGAACAGGAGCGAGCCCAGACGCGGGTCCGCGAAGCGGTCGAACACCGCGAGGTGGATCGTGCGCCAGAGCGAGCGGGGCTTCCCGTCCGGACCCGCCACCTTCACCGCGAGGAGCCCGATGGCTCCGAGCGTGGAGAGAGAGAAGGCGGCGATCGCGTTGCGGCCGAGCCACGAGAGCGGCGCGGTCGCGCGCCTCCAGAGGCTCCACGGCTCGAGGGCCATGCAGGCCGCGAGCGCCAGGGAGGCTAGCCCCGCCGTCAGGAGCGCGTAGGACGAGGTCCAGAGGTTCTTGTTGACGGGGAAGCTCCGGCCCCACAGGAGGCCGGCGGCCGCCGCGACGGCTCCCGCGGCGGCGAGATCCCGGATTCTCCGGCCGCGCGAGACCGATCCCGGAAGCAGCCGCGCGCCCGCGAGCGCGCCGAGCAGGGTCGTCGCGATCGCGGGGATCGTCGAGAGGATCCCCTCGGGATCGAATCCCGGTTTCCACGTGTGAACGCCGAAGACTGCGCGATCGACGTGCGCCGCGAGGTTGTCCGTCGGCTCCAGGCCTCCGCGCATCAGGACCGCGTAGGCCAGCAGGAGGAGGGCCGCGACCGCCGCGGAGAGACGCGCCGCGCGCGCCCCGCCGAGGAGCCATACGGCGCCGGCGGCGAAGACGCAGACGCCGATCCGCTGCAACACGCCCGGCAGCCGGAAGCGGTCGAGTCCGAGCGCGAGATACGAGACGAGGTTGAGCGCGAGGCCCAGGAGGACGAGCGCCGCGGCCCGCCCGGCGAGACGGCGCAGCAGGGCGTCGCGTGAGAGGCCCGCGTGGGAGCGGCGGGAGAACGAGAGCACGAGCGACACGCCGGCGAGGAAGAGGAAGAACGGAAAGATCGTGTCCGTGTACGTCCAGCCGTTCCACTCCGCGTGGAGGAGCGGCGGGTAGACCGCGGACCAGGTTCCGGGGTCGTCGACCACGATCATCCCCGCGATCGTGAAGCCGCGCAGAACGTCGACCGACTCGATCCGGCCTTCCCGGTCCTCGGAAGGTTTCGCGATGACGGTAATGTACACGCCCATGGGACGAGCGAGGTCCTTTCGCGCCCTGGCGGGACTCGTCCTGCTCGCCGCGGCTTCGACCGTCGCCGCGCGCGCCGACGACCTGCGCCAGCAGTCGGGGCCGTACACGATCACCCTCCAGCTGCCGCAGGCCGGGCTCTTCGCGGGCGAGGAGATGGAGATCGAGTTCAAGGTCCAGAAGCCGGACGGCTCGCCGCTGCCCTGGGGGCGGATCCGCGGCGTCGTCGACATGCCCAGCATGCCCTCCATGCCTCCCTTCGACGAGATCGCGCACCGAGAGGACGTCGTCGGCGTCTTCGGCGTCCACCCGACCTTCCCGCATGGCGGCGACTACCGGCTGTGCCTGACCGTTCTGCCGCCCGAGGTGCAGCCGATCGGCGACCCGCGGCCGTCGGACTCCTTCACGTTCGAGTTCCCTCTGACGGTGTGGGACTCCGCCGCGAGTCCGACCCGGGAGTCCCGCAAGATCAAGCCCTATGCGCTCGACGTCGTCGCCACGCCGCGACATCCGATCGCGGGAGAGCCGGTCGAGCTCGAGCTGCGCGTCCGCATGGCGACGAGCCTCGAGCTGCGCGAGGTCACCGACTTCGACGTCCTGCACGAGCGGCTCATGCACCTGTTCGTCGTGAGCCAGGACCTCTCCGACTTCGCGCACGAGCATCCCGAGCCCGCCGGCCCCGGCCTCTTTCGCCTGACGCACCGCTTCGCCCGGCCCGGACGCTACCGCCTGTTCGCGGACGTGGCGCCCCGAGACGCGGGGGCGCAGGTGCTCGACGCGACTCTGGTCGTGGGGCCCGCGGCCGGCACAGGCGCGGCGGCTCCCGTTCCCGCTCCGGCCCGGACGCCCGCGCCGAAGACGCGCGTCGCGTGGACCCTGCCGGAGGGCGGCATGATCGCGGGACGGACGCTCGTCGTGAATGCGAATCTGACCGACGAAAAGGGGCGGCCCGTCCGCGACCTCGAGCCGTGGCTCGGGGCGATTGGCCACCTGCTGCTGGTCACGCGCGACGGCGAGACCTTCGCGCACTCGCATCCGGACGACCGCGAGCCCGGCGTCGGGAAAGACGGCCGCATCCCGTTCCTGGTCCGCCTCCCGCGCGCCGGTCCCTACAAGGGCTGGCTCCAGTTCCAGCGCCGCGGCAAGGTGGAGACGCTCGAAGTTACGCTGGACGCGACGCCCTACTCGGCGCCGCGCTGAGTTGCCGCTTAGCCCGGCTTCGGCTTGTACGTCACCACACGGCGCGGGGGCGGGGCCGCCTTGTTCTCCTCGGGCGGCGCCGGCCCGCCGAACTTGCCGGCCAGACCGTCGGGCTCCTTGCCGGTGGGCCACGCGTCCTCGACGCGCCCCTTCTCGAGGTCGACGACCGCGACGACGTCGGCGTGCGTCGCGGCGACCCAGGCGCGCTTTCCGTCGGGGGAGAGGAGGAGGCCGACCGGCGCGGAGCTCTTCCCGAACCGCCGCGCGAACACGCGAGTCTCCGTCCCCGAGACGGCGTCGCGGCCGAGCGGGATGCGCTGCTTCTCGGTGCGCGTCGCGACGTCGTAGATCCCGATGTCCCCCGATCCGGTGAAGGAGACGACCGCGCGCTGGCCGTCCGGCGTCAGCTTGACCCGGATCGGGAACTCGCTCGCCTTGATCGTGAAGACGACCTTGAGCGTCTTCGCCTCGATGACCGAGATCGTGTTCGCGCCCCGGTTGGCCACCCAGATCTCTCGGCCGTCGGGCGTGACGTCGATACCCTCGGCGCCCTTTCCCGTCTCGACGTTCTGCACGACCTTGCCGGTCGTGAGGTCGATCACCGTGACGACCCCTGCCGCGAGCGAGGACACGTAGGCGCGGCGCCCGTCCGGCGACGCGGTCACCATGTGGGAGACGTCCTTGCCGGTCAGGTAGCGCGACGCGACCCGTCCGGCCTGAGGATCGACGACGACCAGCTCGTGCTTGCCTTCCGCGGTCACGAGGAGCCGTCCGTTCGTGAGCGCCTTCAGGCCGTGGGGACGCGAGCCCTCGCCGATGTCGATCTTCGTGATCAGCTTGCCCGTCGCCGCGTCGAGGAGGCTGACGTAGCGGCCGGGCTCGGCCGTCGTGCCGTAGCCGCTGACGGCCACGGCCTTCCCGTCCGCGAGCAGCTCCACCTCGTGCGAGCTCTTGTCGATCGGCACGACCGCGCGGGACTTCCCCGTCCCGGCGTCGAGCAGGGAGAGCGACGCGTCGGACTTGTTGACGACGTACAGCCGGTCGCCCGTGGGCTTCGGCGTCGGGGCCGCCGTCGGGCGCGGGGTCGGCTTTCCGGGAGCCGGCGTCGGGCTCGCGGCGGGAGAAGGGTTGGACCCCTGTGCGCCGGATTCCGCTCCGCTCTGCGGAGCCTCCGAAACGTTCGGAGAGGCCGAGGCGTTCTGGAACGCCAGGAGCACCGTCAGGGCCAGATGGAGCATCGATGTGCCTCCGCTCGAAACTCGGGATCGTGGATCAGGTGTTCAGGACGACGAGCTCGCTCGGCCGCGCCGACAGGCTGACCGGAGCCGTCCCCTCGTTGACGCCGTAGTCGTCCTCGATGCGCACGCCGAACTTGCCGGGGAGGTAGATCCCCGGCTCGATGGTGACCGTGTTTCCGGAAACGAGCGGCACTCCGTTGCCTCGCACGAGATACGGATGCTCGTGCCCGTCCATCCCGAGGCCGTGGCCCAACCGATGCGTGAAGAAGGCGCCGTATCCGGCGTCCTCGATGACCTTGCGGGCCGACCGGTCGACCTCTTCGGCCGGGGAGCCCGCGCGCAGCGCGTCGATGCCCGCGAGCTGGGCCCGATCCACGACGCCGTAGACGCGGCGCACCTCGTCGGCGGGCTTGCCGAACGCCACGGTCCGCGTGACGTCCGAGGTGTAGCCGTGGACGCGGCAGCCGGCGTCGATCAGGACGACGTCTCCCGCCGCGAGCCTCCGGTCTCCGGGCCCTCCATGGGGCAGAGCCGCCGACGGACCGAACTGGACGAGTCCGTCGCCGTGCACGCCGAGCCTCTGGAACTCCAGCTCGAGAATGTTCGCGACCTCGCTCTCCGTCGCGCCCCGCGTCAGCCGCCGGTGCGTGGCCTCGATCGCCAGGTTGGTGCGGCGTCCCGCGTCCGTGATCAGGGACTTCTCCTCCGCGCTCTTGACCGTCCGCAGGCCGTCGAAGACCGCGCTCGCGTCCTGCGGCTGCAGGGGTCCGGCCGCCAGGAGCCGCGTCAGCGTGCCGAAGGCCGTCGAGCCCTCGACCCCGAGCGTGCGGGCGTGCGTCAGCGTCTTTGCCGCCTGCGCGAACGGGTCCTCGTCTTCCTTCCACGTGACGAGCTCGTCGTACACGGCCCCGCGCTTGACGTTGTCCTCCTCGAACGAGGGCGTCAGGAGGACGGCGGGTCCTTCCGTCAGCAGGAGGAGCGCCGTCAGACGCTCGCTTCGACCCATCGCGATGTTGGCGGCGTAGGCGAGGTTCGTCGACGGCGTGAGGAAGAGCGCGTCGATCGAGCGCGAGCGCGCGGCGGCGCGCAGCTTCGCCTGGCGATCGCGAAAGACGTCGGGCTTCAGCGCGGGCGGGAGCGCCGGCGCATCGATGGACCTGGGTGCGGCGAAGGAGGTCCCCGGCCACGCGGCCGCCGCCGTGGCGGCGCCCGCCGCTGCCATCCAGTGGCGTCGTGTCAGGGGCATGCGCTGGACCTCCGAGTGCGGGTGCCGCCGCGGAACGGCGGCCAAACGGAGCGTAGGATACCGGTTTTCCCGAAGGCCCGCCGGTGCTGCCGGCCGCTCCCGCCGGTCTCTCGCGCGGCGCGGCGAGGACGCCGCGGGCGAGGCGCTCGGCGTCAGTGGCTGCCGGTCCTCCGCTCGTTCTGGCGGCGCTCGCGCTCGCTCGGCCCCTGGGTCGGCGAGAACCGCTCGAACTCGCGCCGGTTCTCCGCGCTGCTCCGGCGTTCGCCCTTGGTCCGGCGTTCGCCCCGCAGCGACTCTCCCGCCGCGGGGGAGGGAGCCCGCCGCGCGCCGTCCGGCGGATGCTTCGCGCTGCGCGTCATGGGACCGTGTACAACACCGGAGTGTCCTCGCGAATTCCTCAGTAGACGCCGCCGGTCAGATGCACGATCGCCATCCAGAGCCCGCGGCTGAATCGAAACGTGATGAGCGGGACGATCACCGCCGCGGCGCACCAGACCTCGAGGCTCACGGCGAGCGGCCACGACGGCGAGAACGCCGCACCGACCATCAGCAGGAGCGCGACGCCGAACGTGTTGATGTCGAGCGACCCGACCCACTGGCCGTGCTCGCGCGCGAAGCCGACGCCGCAGACGGAGCACGTGTCGTACATCCGGAAGTACGTGCGGAAGAGCTTGCCCTTCCCGCAAACGGGACAGCGCAGGCGCAGCCCGCGCCAGACCACCTTGCGCCAGTAGCCCTCGGGCCATCCCGAGCGGTGGCGCGTGGTCTCTCCGCGCCAGGGAAGCACGGGCGGAGTCTTCGGGTCGGGCGCCGACATGGCCCGATCATCCTAAGGCCTTCCGCGTCGACGAGGGAAGGCGGGGTTCCGGCGCCGTGGCGCTAGAGCGGCAGGCGCTGTCCCTCCGCCGCCACGCTCAGGCCCGCCTTCGCCAGCGGATCCATGGCGTTGCGGTCCCAGAGGAGGCGATTCGTGTGGTTCAGATGGACGAAGAAGAGGCGCCCCGTGGGGGAGATCTTCGCGTGAGCGAGAAGAGCCGCCGTCTCCGGCACGAGCGGATGCGGGATCTCCGCGATCGAGCGCCCGGGGATCTCGTCGGCGGAGAAGAAGGTGCCGTCCACGAACGCGGTGAGCGCCGGATCGCTCAGGAGGTCGGTCAGCGAGCGGTCCCACTTCTCCCACTTGTCGATGTCGGGAAGCCAGAGGACGCGGCGTTCCGGCCCGCGGATCAGGAACGCGACGGTGTCGGAGTCCTCGTCGCGATGGGGAACGCGGATCGCGGTCGCGTGCAGACGCTCCGAGAGGGCGAACTCGCGATCGTACGCGACCTCGCGGATCTCGACGTTCTCGAGCGACACGAGCCGGCTCCACGGCCGGTTCTCACGCAGGAACTTCGCCATCGACGCGGTGCAGTAGACCGGGACGCGCCGCGCGCCGAGCACCTCGCGCCCGAGCTGCAGGAGTCCCGTCACGTGCCCGACGTGCGCGTGCGTCAGGAGGATGCCGTCGGGAAGCCCGCCGAGGCGCTCCATCTGCTCGCCGAAGTCCGGGGTGGCGTCGATCAGGAACCGCTTCGTGCCGCCGCCGCCCGCCGCGGGGTCGAGCAGACCGAGAGACGCGACGAGGCGCCGCCTGGCGGGATCGCGGCGAGCCTCGACGCAGAGCGCCTGGTGGCAGCCGGGGTGCGGGACGCCGCCGTCCTGCGCGATGCCGAGGACGACGGCAGAGGGAGACGCGACGGCCGGCAGCGGCAAGGTTCGTGCAAGCAGGAGGGCGAGCAGGATGCGCATGGGGACGTGTCCTCACGGTAGACTGTAGATCGATTGGGAGGAATCATGGCCCGTAAGAGTCTGTCCCGCAGCACCGCCGAGGCCCTCGGCCCGATTGTGGTGCCGCTCGTCACGAAGGTGGCCCTTCCGCTGGCGATCGAGAGCATGCGGCGAGGCGGTAAGTTCGACAGCGACCGCTTCTTCGCGGAGGCGAAGGAGAGCCTCGCCAGGGGCGTCAAGAAGAGCCGCGGAGACCGGGAGGAGCTCAAGGAGCAACTCGCCGAGCGCGGCTCGGAGATCTACGACGAGGTTCGCAAGCAGGGCGCGGACCTGCTCGAGTCGCTCGCGGAGCGGGGCTCGGCCTTCGCGGACGAGTGGATGGCGCGCAAGCCCCGCCGCCGGTTCGGTCTGGGAAAGGCGCTGGTCGTGCTGGCGCTCGTCGGAGCGGGCATCGCCATCTTCAGCAACGTCCGGGACTAATCGACTAATTGCGGCTCGCGTGGCGCGAAGCGCCGCGCAATAGACCTCGTCTTAGGCAGCGGCGGAGCTGAAGTCCGAACCCCGCGGCACGGAGCCGCTGCCTAAGACGCTGGCAGCTGCTCGGCCTTGCCCACTCGGATTCTCTCGCGGCCGCGCAGCGGCTTCAGCCGCGCGTGAGCGCGGCTGCAAGCAAGCGTCAGAACTCACCCGACCGCCAACCGTTTGTATTTGATCCGGTGCGGCTGCTCCGCGTCGATGCCGAGCCGGCGCTTCCGGTCCGCCTCGTACTCCTGGTAGTTCCCCTCGAACCATACCGTCTGGCTCTCGCCCTCGAACGCCAGGATGTGCGTGGCCACGCGGTCCAGGAACCAGCGGTCGTGGCTGATCACGACCGCGCAGCCGCCGAAGTTCAGCAGCGCCTCCTCGAGCGCCCGTAGCGTGTCGACGTCGAGGTCGTTGGTGGGCTCGTCGAGGAGCAGCACGTTGCCGCCGCGTTTGAGCGTCCTCGCCAGGTGCAAGCGGTTCATCTCGCCGCCCGAGAGGTCTCCGATCCGCTTCTGCTGATCGGCGCCCTTGAAGTTGTACATGGCCACATAGGCGCGCGAGGGGATCTCGCGCTTGCCGAGGACGATCTTGTCCAGGCCGCCCGAGATCTCGTCGTGGACGGTCTTCGCGGGATCCGGCCGGTCGCGGTCCTGGTCCACGTAGGAGGGCACGACGGTCTCGCCGACCGCGAGCCTTCCGGCGTCGGGCTTCTCCTTCCCGACGATCATCTTGAAGAGCGTGGTCTTGCCGGCGCCGTTGGGCCCGATGACGCCGACGATCCCCCCGCGCGGCAGGTCGAAGGAGAGATCCTCCATCAGGAGCCGGTCGCCGAAGGATTTCTTCACGCCCTCCGCACGCACGACGACGTCTCCCAGCCGCGGGCCCGGCGGGATGAACAGCTCCTGGGTCTCGCCCCGCACCTCGGGGCCCGAGTCGGAGAGCAGCGCCTCGTAGCGTTCGATGCGGGACTTGCTCTTGGCGTGCCGCGCGCGCGGCGACATCTTGATCCACTCGAGCTCGCGCTGCAGCGTCCGGCGCTTGGCCGTCTCCGCTTTCTCCTCCAGCTCGAGCCGTCCTTCCTTCTGTTCCAGCCAGCTCGAGTAGTTGCCCTTCCAGGGAATCCCCGCGCCGCGGTCGAGCTCGAGGATCCAGCCGGCGACGTTGTCCAGGAAGTAGCGGTCGTGCGTGACCGCCACGACGGTGCCGGGGTACTCGGCGAGGTGGCGCTCGAGCCACGCGACCGACTCCGCGTCGAGGTGGTTGGTCGGCTCGTCGAGGAGCAGCAGGTCGGGCCGCTCGAGCAGGATCTTGCAGAGCGCGACCCGGCGCTTCTCGCCGCCCGAGATCTTCGTCACGTCCGCGTCGGGCGGCGGCAGGCGCAGGGCGTCCATCGCGATCTCGAGCTGGTGGTCGAGCTCCCACGCGTTCGCCGCCTCGATCGCGTCCTGCACGCGCTGGTACTCGGCCATGACCTTCTCGCTCTCGGCCTCCGAGAGCTCCTGGGCCAGCTTCTCGTTGAGCTCCTCGAATCGCTTGAGCAGGGCGCGCGTCGGCGCCACGGCCAGCTCGACGTTGCCGAGGACGTCCTTGCTCGAATCGAGGCGCGGGTCCTGCGGCAGGAATCCGACGCGCGTTCCCTCCGCCGGGAAGGCCTCTCCCGCGAAGTCCTTCTCGACGCCCGCCATGATCTTCAGCAGCGTCGACTTGCCGGCGCCGTTCAAGCCGAGGACGCCGATCTTCGCGCCGGGGAGGAACGAGAGGTAGATCCCCTTGAGAATCTCGCGCTGCGGAGGGACGACCTTCCGCAGGTTGACCATCGTGTAGATGTACTGGTGTGCCATAGGGCGGGGGAGTCTACAGGATTTTGGATTTTGGCTTGGAGCTCAAGCCTCTCCCACGTTGATCCCCATCGTCCCGAGCAGGCGCTCCTCGAACCAGACCCTCGCGAAGCCCGCCTCGCGCATGAGCTTCTCGACGCCCCGCTGGGCGGGGAAGCGCTTCAGGGATTCGGGGATGTAGAGGTAGGTGTCCGGGTCGCCGTGGAAGATCCATCCGACGGCGGGCATCATCGTGTGGAGAAACGCTCCGTAGAGAGCGCCGGCGAGCGGGTTCGACGGCTTCCCGAAATCGAGGACGACCGCGCGGCCGCCCGGCGCGAGGACGCGGCGCATCTCCGCGAGCGCCGCCGGGATGTCGGCGATGTTGCGCAGGCCGTAGCCGATCGTGATCACGTCGAAGGATCCGTCGGGGAAGGGGAGCCCCAGGGCGTCCGCCTGCACGAACACGCTCCGACGGGCGGCCGCGATCTTCCGGCGACGCGCGACCGCCAGCATCGGCAACGTGAAGTCGGCGCCCACGACCGTCCCGGCGCCGCCGTCTTCCGCGAGGAAGGAGAGGTCGCCGCTTCCGCAGCAGAGGTCGAGCACGCGGGTTTTCGGACGATCTTGTGCGGGGGACCTTGCGGTCCCCCGAGCCCCCAGGCCACGCAACGCGAGCTCCACGGTCTGCCGCTTCCAGCGGCGGTGGAGGCCGAAGCTCATGACGTCGTTGACGAGGTCGTAGCGTCCGGCGATGCGCGAGAACAGAGCGCGCACGTGGGGCGCGCGCTGGGCGTCGTAGGAGAGGTACTTGTTGGTCACGGCCGCAGCGCGATTCTAGACGCCGCGGGGCCGGCGCCCGCGCTCCGATCCTGTTGTAAAGTCGATGGTTCATGGCCGATAAACCGCAAGCCCATCAGCCCGTCGGCGCCGAGGAGGCCCGGCGGGTCGCCGAGGAGGCCCGCGAGAGCGAGTGGACCGCGCCTTCCTTCCTGAAGCAGATCTTCCTCGGCAACTTCCGCCTCGACCTCGTCCATCCCTTCCCGCCGGCGCCCCCGGAGCGCCCCGAGTTCCGCGCCTTCCTCGACAAGCTGGACCGCTTCCTGATGGAGGAGGTCGACCCGGATGCCATCGACCGCGACGGCAAGATTCCGCCTCGCGTGGTCTCGCGCCTGGCGGAGCTCGGCTGCTTCGGCATGAAGATCCCGACGGAATACGGCGGGCTCGGCCTCACGCAGCGGGAGTACGGCGAGGCGATGAAGCGCATCACGAGCCGCGATGGGAACATCGTCGTGCTGCTCTCGGCGCACCAGTCGATCGGCGTGCCGCAGCCGCTCAAGCTCTTCGGCACGAAGGAGCAGAAGGCGAAGTACCTGCCGCGGCTCGCCAGGGGCGAGATCTCCGCGTTCGCGCTGACGGAGGCCCAGGTCGGATCGGACCCCGCGAACCTCGCGACGACGGCGATCCGCGCCCCGGATGGTTCCTACGTGCTCGACGGCGAGAAGCTGTGGTGCACGAACGGGACCGTGGCCGACCTCTTCGTCGTCATGGCGCGCCATCCCGACACGAAGAAGATCTCGGCGTTCATCGTCGAGAAGTCGTGGCCGGGCGTCGAGGTCGTCGTCCGCTGCCACTTCATGGGGCTCAAGGCGATCGAGAACGGCGTCCTCCGGTTCCACAAGGTCCGCGTCCCCAGGGAGAACCTGCTCTGGGGCGAGGGCAAGGGGCTGAAGCTCGCGCTCATCACGCTCAACACCGGGCGGCTCACGCTGCCGGCGTCCTGCGCGGCGCTGGCGAAGCGCTGCGTCGAAGTCTGCCGCGTCTGGTCGAACGAGCGCGTGCAGTGGGGACAGCCGGTCGGCCGGCACGACGCGATCGCGCAGCTGCTGGCCGAGATGGGCTCGACCGCGTTCGCGATGGACGCCATCACCGACCTCGCGTCCTCGATGGCGGACCTGCACGACCGCGACATCCGGCTCGAGGCCGCGGTCGCGAAGATGTGGAACTCCGAGGAGGGCTGGCGCATCGTCGACCGCACGATGCAGATCCGCGGCGGCCGGGGCTACGAGACCGCGGACTCGCTCCGCGCGCGCGGCGAGGCGCCCATCCCCGTCGAACGCATGATGCGCGACTTCCGCATCAACCTCATCTTCGAGGGATCCTCGGAGATCATGCGCCTCTTCATCGCGCGCGAGGCCGTCGACCAGCACCTCAAGGTCGCCGGCGAGTTCGCCAATCCGAAGGCCCCGCTCGGCAAGCGGCTCGCCGCGCTCCCGCGCATGGCCGCCCATTACGCCTGGTGGTATCCCTCGCGGTGGATCGGCTGGGGGCACTGGCCGAGCTTCTCGGAGTTCGGCGCGCTGGCCGGCCACGTCCGCTTCATCGACCGGACGACGCGGAAGCTCGCGCGGACCATCTTCCACCTGATGCTGCGGCATGGCCCCAAGCTCGAGAAGCGGCAGGCACTGCTCTTCCGGGCGGTCGACATCGGCGCGGACCTGTTCGCCATGTCGGCCGCGGTGTCGCGCGCCCGCTCCATGGAGCAGGGGCGCTCCGGCACCCCGGAGGCGAGGGGAGCCGTCGAGCTCACGGATGTCTTCTGCCGGACCGTCCGGAGGCGCATCGCCGAGCACTTCCGCGCGATCCGATCCAACGATGACGTCGCGAAGTACCGGACCGCGCGGCACCTGCTCGACGGCGAGTTCGCGTGGCTCGAGCAGGGCCTCACCGCCCTGGAAGGGGCTTCGGAAGCCCCGGTCGAGTCGGCTCCCCGCGTCGCGCAGCGCTGAGCGCCCGGCGGCGCCGTCGCCGGCGAGTCGGGTTCCGGTATCCTGAGCGCGCCATGACCCGAATCGTGCGTCTCGCGGCGGCGGTGTGGCTCTTCTCCGGCGGGCTCGTCGCGGAGGCGCCAGGGGGCGGAGAGTCCTCCGCTGCTCCCAAGGGCGGCGAATTCTCGGCTGCTCCCAAGGGCGGAGAATTCTCCGCCACGGCTTCCGTGAACACGCCGCAGGGCACCCGCAGCCTGGCCTTCAACCTCGTCGTGTCGAATCCGATGACGATCGAGCAGACGCAGCCCTTCAAGGAGGTGCTCGCGCGGGGCGGGCAGCAGATGCTGCTCAAGGTCATCCGGGGCACGGCGCAGGGCAAGGTCCGGCTCGGCACGCTCGAGTTCCCGGTCGATCTGGTCGTCGCCGAGCCCGACGGCGACGACATCCGGTACTACGTGATCTCGTCTCGCCAGATCCAGTACGAGGAGAACCTCTACGGCGAGGAGTCGCTCGACTTTCCGTTTTCGCTACTCGTCGTCAACGTTCCGGAGATCGGAACGGGCGACGGGACGATCTTCACGAAGGCCGCCCTGTACATCGACGAGGAGGGCCACGTCCGCGCGGAGCAGTACCGGGGAGATCCCGGTTCCCTCAAGGACGTCAAGCGCCTGAAGTGACCCGCGGCGCGGGAGCCGCGCCCCGCGCGGCGACGCGACTCCCGACACCTCGTCGGGCGCCTAAACGCCCGCGACCTCGTCGTTACCTTCGTTGATTCCCTCGAAGAGGAAGGTCGAGAGGTAGCGCTCGCCGGTGTCCGGCAGCATCGCCAGGATCACGGACCCCTTCGGCGCCTTCTCCGCCACCTTACGGGCTGCCGCGAACGTCGCGCCGGAGGAGATCCCGCAGAAGATGCCCTCCTTGGAGGCGAGCTCGCGCGCCATGTCGCGCGACTCGACGTCGCCGACCTTGACGATCTCGTCGACGACCCTCTTGTCGAGAACCGCCGGGATCAGGTTGGGCGTCCAGCCCTGGATCTTGTGCGGCTTCCACTCCTCGCCCGAGAGCATCGCCGCGACCTCGGGCTCGCACGCGACGATCTTCGTGTTCGGCCGCGCCTTCTTGATCATCTCGCCGGCCCCGGTCAGCGTCCCGCCGGTGCCCCAGCCCGTGACCCAGTAGTCCAGCCGCTTGCCCGCGAAGTCGCGCAGGATCTCGGGCCCCGTCGTGTTGCGGTGATACTCGGGGTTCGCGGGATTCTCGAACTGGCGCGCGAGGAACCAGCCATTCTTCTTCGCGAGCTCCTCGGCCTTCTTGATCATTCCGGTCGCGCGCTCGGCCGCCGGCCAGAGGACGACCTTCGCGCCGAGGATGCGCATCAGCTTGCGGCGCTCGATCGAAAAGCTGTCCGACATCAGCGCGACGAACGGATAGCCCTTGACGGCGCAGACCATCGCGAGCGCGATGCCGGTGTTTCCGGAGGTGGCCTCCACCACCGTCTGCCCGGGCTTGAGCGCTCCGGTGCGCTCGGCGTCCTCGATGATCGCGATCGCGAGCCGGTCCTTGACCGAGGACAGCGGGTTGAAGGCCTCGCACTTGACGTACATCGTGGCGTGCGGCGGCGCGAGCTTCTGAATCCGAACGACGGGCGTATTGCCGATGGTGCCGAGGATGTTCTCGTGAATCATGAGGCGTTCCCCCTTACGCGTGACGATGACGATCGCGAGACGGCGCCCCGACGCCGTCCTCGGACTCTACCCGTCCGAGGGCGTTAGGATATGAGTTCATGGCCAAAAAGCGAACCGGCGTCCTCCTGGGCTTCCTCGGGCTCGCCGCGTCTTTCGGCGCCTCCTCCGCGGGCGCTGCGCCGGTTCGCACCATGCGGGTCGACTATTTCCACACCGGGAACGCCTCGGAGGAGCGGTTCAGCCTGGACCGCGTCGTGATCGAGCCCCTACCCTGGTCCGGAAATCCCCGCCGCGCGATCGACGACACCAACCTCGGCAAGTACTTCTTCGAGGTCGTCGACCGAAAGACCAATCGCGTCCTCTACTCCCGCGGCTTCGCCTCGGTCTACGGAGAATGGGAGACCACGGGAGAGGCCCAGACCCTGCGGCGCACGTTCTCGGAGTCGCTCCGCTTCCCGGCGCCCGAGGGCCCGGTCCAGATCGTCCTCAAGAAGCGGGACGCCGAGAACGCCTTCCACGAGATCTGGTCGCTTGCACTCGACCCCAGAGACGTCTTCATCGATACCGCGACTCCGCCCTCGCCCGGTCCGCTGCTCGAGATCCAGAAGTCCGGCCCCTCGGCGGACAAGGTCGACTTCCTGATCCTCGGCGACGGGTACACGGCCGCCGAGCGCGGCAAGTTCGAGAAGGACGCGCGGCGTCTCGCCGAGCTGCTGTTCGCCGTCTCGCCCTTCAAGGAGAGGCGGACCGACTTCAACGTGTGGGGCCTCTGTCCGGCGGCCGAGGAGTCCGGCATCTCGCGGCCGTCCACCGGCGTGCACCGCCGCACCCGCATCGGTGCGACGTACGACGCGTTCGGCGTCGAACGCTACATCCTGACCTTCGAGAACCGTTCGTTCCGCGACGTCGCGTCGTTTGCTCCGTACGAGTTCGTCGAGATCCTGACCAACTCCAGGACCTACGGCGGCGGAGGCATCTTCGGCCTCTATGGAACCGTCGCGGCCGACAGCCTCTGGGCGCCGTACGTCTTCGTGCACGAGTTCGGGCACCACTTCGCGGGCCTGGCGGACGAATACTTCACCTCGGCGGTCGCGTACCAGCCATCGGCGAAGCGCGTCGAGCCCTGGGAGCCCAACGCCACGGCGATGCTGGACCCGCAGAACCTGAAGTGGAAGGACCTCGTCGCGTCGGAGACGGCGCTCCCGACCGCGTGGCCGCAGGAGGAGTTCGAGAAGACCTCTCGCGACTTCCAGCGGCGCCGCCGCGAGATCCGCGCCGCCAACGGCCCCGAGGAGCAGATGGACGCGCTCTTCAAGGAGGAGCAGGCCGTCGAGACGAAGATGCTCGGTCCGCTCAACGGAAGGGTGGGCGCCTTCGAGGGCGCGCTCTACGAGGCGAAGGGCTACTTCCGGCCACAGGCCGACTGCATCATGTTCACCCGCGACGAGGTCCCGTTCTGTGCGGTGTGTCGCCGCGCGATCTCCCGGGTCATCGACCTCTATGCGCGATAACACCGACTCCCGTAGGGGCGGCCCTCGCGGGCGCCCGCCGGCGGGGGCGAGCCCCGCCCCTGCGTGCGCGGAGGAGGTCCTCGGCCAGTGAGCTTTCGCCGCGGCCTCGCGCTCGCCCGGTTCGCGCGACGCCACCTCGGGCGGATGGCGCGGGGGAGGCGAGAGGTCATGGCGCACCTGTCCTCTCCGGGCGCCGCGCCGGTTCCGCGTCCGACCTTCGTGCAGCTGCGGGTGACCAACCTCTGCAACCTGCGCTGCAAGATGTGCGGCCAGTGGGGCGAGACCGGGATCTTCCGATCCCAGTCGAGCTCCGCCGAGGCGACCGATGGCGCGGCCGAGCGCCGCCGCATCCTGGAGCTGATCGGGGCCAAGCGGCAGCTCGCGCTCGAGGACTACGTCCGGCTCCTCGACGAGCTGGCCCCGGGCGATCCGATCATCAGCCTCTACGGCGGGGAGCCGCTCCTGTACCCCGACATCCTGCCGCTGATCCGCGAGATCAAGCGGCGGGGGCTCGTGTGCACGATGATCACCAACGGCGGGCGCCTCGATACGCTCGCGCGCGAGCTCGTGGAGAGCGGCATCGACTCGATCGCGGTGTCGGTCGACGGGCCGCCGCACCTGCACGACGAGATCCGTGGCTCCGCCGGCAGCCACGCGAAGGTCGCCGAGGGCGTGCGCGCGCTGGCGCACTGGCGCCGCGAGCTCGGCCGCGCCCGGCCGATGACGCTCGCGATCCTTCCCGTCACCGAGCTCAACATGCACGCGATCGCCCCGGCCGTCGAGACGCTGCGGGAGCTGCCGCTCGATACGATCAACGTGGGACTGCGCTGGTTCATCCCGGCGAGCGTGGGCGCGGAATACGAGCGCGTCATGCGCGAGGATCTCGGCATCGAGGCCACGTCGTGGAAGGGCTTCGACTTCGACTGGAGCGCGTTCGCCGCCCCGAAGAGCCGCCAGATGGCGGAGCTCGTGAAGCTCCTCGGGGGCCTCCGCCGCCGCCGCTTCCTCGACGCGGCCCGCGGCCGGCCGTGGACGTCGTTCGTTCCGGACGTCCCCGCGGAGGGCGTCCCGGAATACTTCGCGAACTTCGACGAGACCTTCGGGCACCGCCTCTGCCCGGTCGCGTGGTACTTCGCGCAGGTCGAGCCGGACGGCGACGTCGTGTTCTGCGGCGACTTTCCCGACTACGTGCTCGGCAACGTCCGGCGCCAGTCCTTCGACGCGATCTGGAGCGGTGAGCGCGCGACCCGCTTCCGCGCCAAGCTCGCGAAGGAGCCCCTCCCGATCTGCGCCCGCTGCTGCGGCAACTTCGTCTACGGGAAGTGGCAGCGGCCGGAGCGGGATCCGAGAGCGGCGTCTTAGCGCGGTTCTACTGGATCGCCACTCCGCTGCTCGTCGTGGCCCCGCCCTTCGAGAGCCATTTCGCCTCCTTGAGCTTCTTCTTCGCGTTGGAGAGACTCGTCTCGACGGTCTTCAGTGCAGCCCGAACGCTTTCCCGGCCGGCGTCGATGGTTCCCAGATCGACGGTGGCGCCTTCCGCTCGCACGCTGATGGCCGCGCGGCGCGCGTCTGGCGGCCAGTAGATCGATCCGAGCCAGGCGGTCGAGGCTGGAGTCGTCGGGTAGCAGACCGCGTGTGACGTATCGCCGTTTTCATACTTTATCTGCAAGACGATGGGTGAGACGGCCGTCGCGCCTGCGGCGGGAGTGACGGCGATGAAATCCTGGACCGCGGCGGGTTTGCCGCAGAGTCGGGTCGCGGATGCCGGGCGATTGTTGCCCGGCCCGGTGATCGCGAGTTCGAGCTGCCGCGCGGCGAGCTCTCCGAAGTGGCTGCCCGCGGTCGCGAGCGAGTCTCCATCCTTCCTTTGAGCCTCGAGGAGCGTCTTGAGAGCTGTCATCTGGTCGACGAAGGGCTGGATGAGAGTCGCCTCTCGTGCCCATTGAGACTCCTGCTCCTGCATGGTCTCCATGCTCGCCATGGTGGCGGCAAGTCCCGGCGCATGCTGCGCGACGGCCTGGTCCTGGGCGCGTTCCGAGCTGGCTTTGATCGGGTCGACCTTATCGAGCGTGTCCAGATAGCGCTGCCGATACGGATCCTCCAGTTTGTGGAACTCCCAGTCCTTCCAGTTCTCGGCTCGCAGGGTGGCGGCCTCGCGCTTGGCGATGACCGCGCTTTGGGCGGCCTTCGAATTGCTTACCTCCGATTCGGCAACGCGAATATCGACTTCCCTGACGGAGTCCAGGTCCAGGGCGAGGCCCTCGCAGGAGCTCGCTTCCGGAACGCGGGTCCGCGGACTCGCGATCGCCCATGCGAGGACCGCGACACCCGCGACGTCAGGTCCCCATTTGAGCCGCTGGTTTCCGCCGGCCGGCACCTGCACCGTGTCGTAGTTGATGCTTCGATCGCCCTTCTGGGCCCCGAGCAGGAGGGTGATCGCAAAAGGCAGCCGTTGGATGGCGACCCAGTGGTCACCCTGGCGCTCGATCGTCCAGGGGGCGTCGGCGCGGAGACCCTGAGCGCAGAGCAACGAGAGGGTGGCGGCCAGCAAGCGGGTCATCACGGGTTCCTCCGGGTGTCCGTCGAAAGTTTCGGTTCCGCGGCAGCACGACCGGTCGAGACGTCACGCACGACGGCTTGCGTGGTCGAGTCGAAGGGGGTGCAGCGCCAGGCCGCGTCGGCGACGCTGAGGGAGCAAAGCGACTTCGGGTAGAGGAGATCCAGCTCCGCGGCGTCGCGGGCGACGAAGATTCGAACGGGCGACGCGGGAGGCGGCTGAGGCAAGGCCATCGGGCGGAGCAAGTTTCCCAGGCCGGCCAGGGTGAGGGACGGGCCAACCGTCAGGATGGCGATCACGCGGTCGCTCGAAACGTCAAAGTCGAGAAGGTGTCCCGCCGTGCTCACGAGGTCGCGACCCTGACCGTCCCGCCTCCACTCGCGGATCCGGGCGACTTCGCGGCCGTTCTCCCGGTCCGTAAAGCCGATGAAGACGGAATCGTGCCGCGGCGAACGGAGAATGGATCCGGACGGCTGCACCGCTGCGAGAACCTCGACGTCACGGCCGAGCAGCAATCCGAGGCCGCGCTCGCAGTAGACCGCGAACATGCCTCGCGATGGTCCCTCCCAAACGTCGTAGATGTTGCCGCCGGTGGCGCGGGTGACTCCGACCCGGTCGCTGGACGCGAAAATCGTCGATCCGCTCCACTGGATGGACGATCGGCTGTCGAGTCGGATGCCGTATTGAATCGCGCTGTCCGTTTCGGCGGCGGAAGCGAGCGGCCTTCCGAGGACGAGTGCCAGGAGGATTCCCGCCGCACGGTGCATCAATGGCTCCCGGGACTCACGAGGCGATCGACGACGGCGTCGAGGCCCTCCCCGACGGCGTGCGACACCCACCATCTGCGCCACGACTCGGTGATGACCGCGGGGCTGTCGTACCGGAGTGGCGCCCAATAGATGAGGTAGTCGTTCTCGGCCGAGACAGAGGCGATCGTGGAAGAGCCCGATGAGCTCGGCGCGACGACGGTGCCCATCCAATGAGGCTCCGCCGTGGCGATGGATTCCCCGACGGCGCCGCGGAGGGAGCCTCCCTGATTCAACACGACCGGGCGAACGACGGTCGATGAGCCGGATTCCGCGGCGAGATCTCCTGCACGCTCGGCCGCGGGCTTCACGAGGTTTTCATGGACCACACCGGCGGCGGCGTTGGTCCCCACCGTCCGAAGAAACTCACCGGGGCTGAAGACTTGCTGTCCAAACTCGGCGGCAAAGTTCCGATTGCCGAAGCTCGGATCCAGGTGGTCGAAGTTCTGAACCGCCGCCGCCACTTGGTTCATGAGACCGAGCTCCGCGCGAAACGCGCGGCTGACCATCGAGAACGGGATGGAAGCGAAGGGGGCAAAGTGGTCGACTACGAATCCGGCGCCGGCCAACGTCTTGTCGAGCGTTGCGTCGCCCCCCGCGAAATCGAAGGCGGGCGACGGATCCGTATCGGCCTTGCCCGACCCGAGGTCCTTGGAATGCCCCAGGCTGCCACTGAGCTCGGCCAGGCGCGTCAGGACGTCGTTGTTCGCCGTCGCGGTCCTTTCCGCTTCGGCGGAGAGCTTCTTGTTGGCCTTCGCCGTGGCGCGGTCGAGCTGGTGGGCCTGTGCGTTTCGCTCGGCGGTGAGCTCCGCGAGGCGATCGGTCTCCTTGTCGTAGGCCTCGACTTGCTTCTGGAAAGCCGTCTTCTCGTCGGTCGGCTTCGACTTCTGAGAGGAGGATGAGCTTTCCGACGTCGCGTCTTTGTTGTTCTCTCGCGCCGCTTCTTCGGCGCGCCTCTGCTCCTCCTCCTTCTTCTTTCGCTCCTCCTCCTGCTTGCGCTGGTACTCCTTGACCTTGTCTTGGCAGCGGCTGACCGCGGCCGACCGATTGTTCACGAGGCAATACCATTGATTCTTGATCGGCCAGCACGGTGAGAAGCCTTCCCAGCAGGCGCCCGCCCGTACGCCATCTGCGCCGGCGTACTCGTGACAGCAACCGCCGATGTCACCCATCGGAAATTCTTGTTTCATGTGGTTGTTCACGCAGGCGTTGCCTTGTTTCATGACGTCATCCATTGCCGCTTGGAACTCGTCGCTCATCTGTTTGCACTCGTCGTAGGAGGTCGGGCTGATCGGTTCCGAAATGTAGCCGTAAGCCTGTGCTTTGGCGTCGGAGGGGCGCAGCAGAACCATGAGGCAAGCCCAGCCGACGGCATGAAGCCCGAACGCCCGCTGGAGTCTTCTTTCCCGATTCATCGAACGCACCTAGAACACGTAGCCGAGCGTGACGCCGTACAGCTTGACCTTGTAGTCGAGCGAGTGCGGATCAATCAGGTTGGTCGTGTCGACGGAATAGTTGACGTCGTGGTACTCCGCTCGGACGATGAAGTGCGGCGTGGCGGCGAACGACACTCCCGCCCGCCAGTCATGCGGGCTCTTGAGGTCGACGTTGGTCGTCTGGTTCGGATCCGCCCCGAAGTAGGCACCGCTCGTGCCGTCGTGCGAGCCCGAGCCCCAGAGATAGCGACCCTCGAGAGCGAACTTGCCGGCGACGGATCCGAGCGGACCCAGGCCGATTCTGACGTAGGGACCGTAGAAGAGCGCGTGGAGGTTGCCGGGGTCGTAGCCGTCCTGCGTGAGAACCGACTGCCGGTAGTCGAAGTACCCGCCGATGCCGAAGTTGCCGAAACGGCCGCCGAGGGTTACGGGTGTGCGGTACTCGAACACGCTCACGTTTCCTGCCGGGCCTGTGCCGCTCAGCTTGTAGCCGTAGACCTGAAACCCACCCGAGGCCACGAACGACGATGCCTTCGTGGCGGTGCCGTACGTGTACGACAGGCCGGCGCCGTAGAAGGCCTTCTGATCCGAAGGGCCACCGCCGAACGCTCCGTCGGCGATTCCGCCGGAGGCGGAGAACCCGACCGATCCCTGCGCGAAGACGTGTCGTGCGCCGAACATGAGACAGATGGCGAGGCCTCGCAGGATGAACGGCGCGAGCGTACTCCGTCGCGCATCGGTGGAAAATCGCCAGAACTGGGTAGTCATCGGTTTCTCGGCCTTTCTCCGACTCTTGTTCCGCCCAAAGGCGAGGAGTCGGTGTCGGTTGTTCATGTCCAACGAGTCACCGAAGCTGGCGAGTCGTTACCGACGAGAGTCGACTTCCTCCCTCTCGAGGCGCGCGACGAGGGCGACGAGCCGAGCGTTGGTGCGAACCCCCGCCTTGCGGTGGATCGCTTTGATGTGCGTGTGAACCGTGTGGTACGAGATTCCGAACCGACCCGCAATCTCGGCATAGGTCAATCCATCCAGGACGCTTTCCGCGACACGCCCCTCCATCGGCGTCAGGCTGAGCCATGACGTCAGTTGCCGGTGCCGGATCGAGTCGTCGGAGCCCCTTGCCTTTGCCCGACGGCCTCTGCGATCCGCTGGCATCCACGCCCTCCCGGATCGCGCTCGCCACCAATGCGGGCGATCCAAAGGCAGGTTCCCGATTCCGGGGGGTCGTTACGGAGCGCGGATCTCCAGTGCACGCCGGAGGCCCGACGGCTAGAGGCTCCTGCCAGGAATGGGCGAATTCCGGCTTAGGTGAGCGGACTCACGGTCGACAGAAGAAGAAACAGACCGGAAGTAGCCTGGGAACGCCCCACGCGGAGTCTCATGTAGGCCTCTCTCGAGGAAAAAGAATCGAGCCGGGGGAAATCGGGCGGAGCTATCAGAGAGAAAGAGAGTCCGTTCTCAGTTCCCCCAGAACCCGTAGAAGTTGAACCACTGCGTCGGGTGCGCGCGCACCACGGACTCGAGGTCGGCGGCGACGCGGCTCATGATGCGGAGGGCGTCGTCGTCGGCCGATTGCGAGGTGTCGGCGGTGATCGGCTCGCCCCAGACGTTGAAGTACGAGCCGTCGGAGTTGCGGAGGAAGAAGCCCGGCAGGATGTCGCAGCCGCACAGGCGCGCCAGGAGGGCGGGCGAGCGGAGGAAGGGCGTGGACCGCCCGAAGAACGGCACCAGGACGCGGTCCTCCGGATAGGTGCGGTCGACGAGCAGCGCGACCGCGCGTCCCCGCTCCACGGCGGCCCGCACCTTCAGCGCGGTCGCCATGGAGGTTCCGATGTCGATCGACTCGACGCCCAGGCGCTCGCGCAGCTGGAGCCGCATCTCGCGAACCCCGGGGTCGAGCTCCGCCTGTCCGACCACGGCGGGCACGAGGTCGTGCCGGCCGAGGGTGACGGCGCCCATCTCCCAGTTACCGACGTGGCCCGTGACGAGGAGGAATCCGCGGCCGCCGCGCCGCGCGCGGGTGAGGACGCGCGCGTCGTCGTCGAACGTCGTGATGCGCGGCGTAAACGCCTCGCTCCGCAGCCGCCAGACGTCGATCGTGTGTCGGCCGTATTCAAAAAACTGACGGCGCGCGAGCTCCTCCGCCTCGGGCACGCCGACGCCGAGGGCCGTCCGGAAGTTGTCGCGCATGCCCTCCTTGGTGCGCGTCAGGAAGGTCACGGCCAGGCCGTTGCCGACCACGTTGATCGCATTCAAGACCGGCATGGGCAGCCAGCGCGCGCCGTAGTGGAGGCCGCCGTAGACGATGCGATTCGACAGCCCGTGGGCGACCCATTTCTTGCGGCCGCGCGGCTGTGCGGGAACGTTCGCCGTCTTCGTCGTGGCCTCGCCTTCACCCATGCGAACGTTGAGTTTACAATTCACCCGCTGTGGCGTTGTCGGTCCTGTTGATCCGGCCCGATCCGGGGAACGAGCGGTTCGGGCTCGGGCCCTTCTTCCGCGTGGAGCCCCTGGGCCTCGAGTACGTCGCCGCCGCGCTGGAGTCCCGCGGCCACGCGTCCACGATCCTCGACCTGCGCTTCTCCAGGCGTCTGGGCCCCTGGATCCGGCGCACGCGCCCGCGTCTCGTGGGCATCTCCTGCATGCACGCGCTCGAGTACGACCGCGTCCGCGCGACGGCCCGGGAGATCCGTCGCCTCTCTCCCGAGTCGTTCATCCTCGTCGGCGGCCACGCGGCGGCGGCGTTCCCGGGTCCCCTGGAGGCGCCCGAGATCGACGCGATCTGCACCGACGACGGCGAGGAGGTCGTCCCGGCGGTCGCCGACGCGCTCGCCGCGGGCCGGCCGCTCGCCGGCGTTCCGGCGCTGCGGCTCAAGGGCCGCGACGGCTGGATTGCGACCGAACCGCTCCTGGACCGCACGGGCCTCGACGCGGTCCCGCGTCCCGCTCGCGAGCTCGTGGAGCGCTACCGCGACCGCTACCACTGCCTGCTCTTCAAGCCCGTCTGGCTCGTCGAGACGGCGCGCGGCTGTCCGTTCCGCTGCAGCTTCTGCTCGGTCTGGCAGCTCTATGGGCGCTCGTTCCGCGAACGCTCGATCGGCGCGGTCGTCGACGACTTCGCCGCGGTGGGAGATTCGATCTTCATCGCCGACGACCTCTTCTGGAATCATCCGGAGCGCAGCCTCGAGCTCGCGACGGCGCTCCAGGCCCGCGGAATCCGGAAGCGCTGGATCCTGGTGCAGACGAGGACGGACATCGTCTGCCGCCAGCCCCAGCTGCTCGAGGCGTGGCGTCCGCTCGCGAAGGACTTCGACATCTTCTTCGGGCTCGAGGCGGCGTCGGACGCCGGCCTCGCGCAGGTCACGAAGGACACTGGCGTCTCGGCGTCCCTCGAGGCGGCGCGGATCGCCCGCTCCTTCCGCTACGGCGTGACGGGGAACTTCCTGGTCGATCCCGACTGGGACGAGGGCCAGTTCCGGGAGCTGTGGGACTTCGTCAAGACGAACGGGTTCGAGCGCGCCGGCTACACGATCCTGACGCCGCTCCCGGGCACCGAGCTCTTCCAGAAGCTCGCGCCGCTCCTCGAGGGCCAGCCGTGGTTCAAGTACGACATGCACCACGTGCTCTGGGAGCCGCGCCTCGGCGCGCGCCGCTTCTTCGAGCTCTACGCCGAGACGTGGCGGCGCTCGATCCTCAACACGAGCGGCCAGAAGTCCTGGATCGACTGGATGCGCCAGATCCGGCCGACGCAGATCCCGTACCTCACGCGCGTGCTCCTGCGCACGCAGCGCATGATGAAGGCGCAGGCGTACATGGACGAGCACGAGGCGAGCCTCGTCGCCGCGAACGAGGTGCCGTCTCAGGCGCTCGAGGCGTCCTGACGCCGGCGGCCCTCGACCGGATCCTGCCGGATGGCGAGACCCTCTCCCGGCACCGCCACCGCGTCGCGGCGCCGCCCGACCGAGTCTGGAGCGCGATCCTCGCGGCCGAGATCGGCGCCTCGCCGCTGTCCACCCTCCTCCTCGCGGTGCGGGGCTACGGCCCGCGCGCGTTCCGCTCGACCGGCGGTACCCTGCTCGAGAGGCTCGAGCGCTTCGGGTTCACGCGCCTCGCCGAGGTCCCGGGCGAGGAGCTCGTCTTCGGAATCGCCGGCCGATTCTGGCGGCCGTCGGGAGACCTACGCCGGCTGCTGGACGCGGAGGCCTTCGGAGCCTTCGCCGAGGACGGCTGCGTCAAGGCGGCCTGGAACCTGAGGATCGCCGCAGTCGACGGCGACGGCGCCGAGGTCTCGACCGAGACGAGGATCGCGTACTACGGCGACGCCGCGCGGCGGAGCTTCCGATGCTACTGGCTCCTCGTCGGGCCGTTCTCGGGAATGCTTCGCCGGGCGCTTCTGCGCGACATCGCTCGCCGGGCGGAGCTCCACTAACCGCCGCTAGACCCCCTTCAGTCGCAGGCCGGCATCGGCGCGTCCGGTGTGTGCTTCAGGAAGAAAAAGGTCTCCTCGGTCATCGTGAGCTCGCTGTTCACGGCACGCGTGACCTCGTAGGGCTTCATCGCGAAGAATTCGCCGTTCTGGCTCGGACCGCCGCCCACGCGCAGCTGAACCCAATTCTCGGCGACGTACTGCAGGTAGCGATTCTCGAGCTCCTGGTCGTGCAGGAACATGTAGTCGAGATTGAAGGCAAGCACCGGGAAGGGGTGGGAGCCGCTGCCGTCGTTGCACGTCGCGGTGGCGGTCGCGACCGGAGACCCGGGATCGTAGATGACCTTGACCCTGCTCGTCGAGTCGTCGCCCTCGAGGACGCCGATCCAGGCCGCGGCGACCTCGAACCGGCTCTCTCCCGGGTTGACCGTGACGGTGCACGACCCCGGACGAGGAATCGTGTACTGGATCTCCGCGACCTCGGGCACGAGCTTGCAGCCGCCGTCCCAGGCGGCCCCGTAGGCAATGCCGTTCGCCAGGTTCAACCGCAGCGGAACGTGCTGCGAGCGAAACCGGAGCCTTTGCGTCGTCGAGACGCCGGAGGAGTTGAATTCGTCGACGATCTTGCTCTGGAAGTCGATCTCGAAGCGCAGACACCGCTCGAGTAGGCCGCCCTCGATGAAGGTCGTCAGGTAGGGATCGTCGACGCCGAACGCCTGCAGCTGCTGGGCGATGTAGAGCATGAGCGTGGCCTCGAAGGGGTCGGTGTTCGCGACGCAGCGGTCGAACGCCTTCTGGATGCAGCTCGTCAGGATGTCCTGCGCCAGCTGGAACGCACGGGGGGTCAGCGCCTCGAGCGCCGGATCATCCGCCAGGCCGTAGATCTGGATGAAATGCAGGATGCCGAAGGCCGCGCGGCAGGCGAGGTCGATCTCGGCGCGGTCGCACGATTCCTTCGCGCTCGTCATGAGGGGCTCGACGACCTCCCGAAACGCGTCGCCGAAGATCTCGACGGCACTCGCGTTGAGCTCGTCCTGGGTGATCAGGCCGAGGATCCTGCGCAACAGCTCGTTGGCGTACCGCTGGACGTACGGCGCCAGGACGTCCGTCGAGCTGCGTTCGACCTGCTGCGCCGCGTCGCCGGCGTCGCCCTCGCCGGCCCCGTAGCCCGAGAAGTGCAGGAGCGGAATCTGGACGACGGCGGGGTCCTCGTTCAGTCGCGGGTAGAGGATGAAGTCCTCGCCGTGCAGGCCGTAGGCATACGGGAGCGTCCGGGTCAGCGGGCGTGAGACCGCGGGCCGGATGCTGAGGGTGGCCGGCTCGAGGAGTCGCACGCCCTCCGGCTCGATCTCCACGCCGGCGATGAGCCCTCCCGAAAAGGGGAAACGGTCGATACGCGAGACGGGAACGAGCGTCACGGTCTCGGGGGCGAGGAGAGAGGAGGTGGGGATCTCCAGCGTGAAGACGGTTCCGTCCGCTCCCGTCGCCGTCACGGTCCCACCCGTGGCGTCGAGCCTCGCGGAGACCGCACGTCCTTCGTCCCGGACCGAGGCGACGGAGTAGCCCCCGCGGAACGCCTTGGTGTCGCCGATCGAGGCGAACGTCCCGGAGGAGTTCGTGTACCGCCGGACAGTCTTCGTGAGCGAGTCGGTCACGGTCATCGAGTACTTCACGTTCGAGAGGGCGCCGAAGAAGACCCAGATGTTGCCGTTGACGCCTCGGGCGTCGAGGACCTTGACCATCAGCTCGACGTTGCTCGGCGAGAAGAACCAGAAATACCCGGTGTCGTTGGTGAGCTGGACGGGGTGGCCGATGCCCGTGCGTCCTCGCCCGTCGTCCCAGTCCACCTCGATGTGGAAGCGGCAGCCGTTCAGGTTGAAGCCGAAGGGCGTCTCGCCGCACGGCGTGAACTCGGCGACGCCGGCCGTCCCCGCCTTCTCGACGTAGCGCTGCACCGCGGCGAGCGACTCCGGCGGCGCGAAGGTGCCCTCCACGCGCTCGACGCGAGCGCCGGCCGGACCGTTGGGGTCGAACGCCTTGGTGTCCCCGACCGACGCGAACTGGCCCAGCGGGTTGACGTACTGCTTCTGTGCGCGGGTCACGGTGTCGGTCACGGTCAGCGTGTACTGGACGTTGGAGAGAGCGCCGAAGAAGACCCAGTACTTGCCGTTGACGGTGCGGGCGTCGAGCACCTTGACGACGAGCTCGATGTTCGAGGAGGTGAAGAACCAGAAGTAGCCCGTGTCGGCGGTGATCGCGATCGCGTGGCCCTCTCCGGTGCGGCCGTTCGCGTCCTTCCAGGAGACCGACGCGGTGAAGCGCGAGGCGTTCAGGCAGAGCGTGGTGTCCGACGCGGCGCAGTCGGCGCGCGCGGACCGGGCGATTGCCACGAAGAGGACGACGGCGAGTCCGGCAAAGATGCGGCGCATTCGGATCTCCTTCCTTACGGACAGGAGGGCAGGCTCTTGTCCGGCGTGTGCTTGAGGTAGAAGACCGTCTCCTCCGAGAGCGTCCCGCCCGGGACTGGGATCGTCTTCTCATAGATCTTATTGGCGAAGAATTCGCCGTTCTGCCCGCCGCCGCCCGGCACGCGCAAGGGGGTCCAATGCTTCGCGATGTACAGGCCGAAGATGTTGGAAAAGTCCGCCTCGTGGCAGGCGTTGTAGTCGCTCGCCCAGGTCGACGAGTCGTCCGTATGCTTGACGCCGTGGCAATCGATCTCGGTGTGCTCGACCGGCTCCTGGCCGAACTCGTAGAGGAGCTTGACGGTGGGGGTCTCGTCCAGGATCTCGATCCAGCAGGCGGGCGCATTGAAGAACCCCTTGTCGGCCGTCACGCTGGCGGTGCAGCCGAATCCGCCGGCGGTGTATTGAAACGTGTTGAGCTCCGGGGACAGCGTGCAGCCGCCCTCCCACGCGCCTGAGTAGGCGTAGAAGTTCGCCAGGTCCAGGCGCAGCGGGACGGTCTGCGCGCGGTACTTGTTCATGGCCAGAAACGTCGAGCTCCTGCCCGAGATCGTCTCGGTGATCCGGCTCTCGAAGTCGACCTCGAAGCGCAGGCAGCGCTCCATGAGGCTGCCCTCGATGAAGGTCGTGAGGTAGGGATCCTCGACGCCGAATACCTGGAGCTGCTGTGCGATGTAGAGCATGAGCGTCGCCTCGAAGGGGTCGTTGAAATAGACGCACTTGTCGAAGGTCTTCTGCTGACAGGTCGTCAGGATGTCCTTCGCGAGCTCGAACGCCTCGGTGGTGACTCCGGCGAGCTGCGGATCGTCCGCCAGCCCGTACACCTGCACGAGCTGCACGATGGCGAAGGTGACCTCGCAGGCGAACTTGATCTCGGCCTTATCGCACTCCTCCTTGGCCTCGTTCATCAACGGCACGGCCTTCTCGCGAAACGCCCTCGACAGGATGTCGACGAGGTGCTCATTGAATTGGTCGCGGGTGATCAGATCCCAGACCTGTTGCGACTTCCAGTACGTGATCTCCTGGATGTACGGCCCGAGGACCTGCTGGACCGGCGACGCGTTCAGGTCGGCCTGTCCGCCTCCTCCCTCTCCATAGCCCGAGAAGTGCAGCAGTGGGATCTGGATGACGTCGGCCGCTTCGTTGAGGCGCGGATAGAGGAGGAAGTCCTCGCCGCCCTTCGCGTAGGAATACGTGATCGTCTGATTCTTCGGGAGCGGCGCCGCGGGCTTGATCGAGAGCGTCGCCGGCGCGAGCAGCCGCAGACCCTCCGGTTCGATGTCCACGCCCGAGTGGAAGCCTCCGGAGAACGGGAAGCCGCCGATGCCCGATACCGGCGTCAGAGTGATCGTCTCGGGGGAGAGCAGCGACTTCGGCGGGACCTCGAGGGTGAACACGGTGCCGTCCGCGCCCGTCGCCGAGAAGCTGCCGCCGGTGGCGTCCAATTCGGCCGAAACGGCGCTCCCGGCGTCGCGGGAGGGGGAGACTCTGCGGCCTCCGACGAACGCGGACGTGTCACCGATCGAGGCGAAGGTGCCCGAGGGGTTCGCGTATCGCTTGACGGATTTCGTGACGGAGTCGGTGACCGTCACCGAGTACTGCACGTTGGAGAGCGCGCCGAAGAAGACCCAGAAGTTTCCGTTCACCGGCCGCGCGTCCAGGACCTTGATCATCAGCTCGACGTTGGTGTCGGCGAAAAACCAGAAGTAGCCGGTGTCGTTCGTGAGCTGCACCGGGTGCCCGATGCCCGTACGGCCGTGCCCGTCGTCCCAGTCGACCTCGATGTGGAAGCGGCAGCCGCTCAGGTTGAAGCCGAACGGCACGTCGGGACACGGCGTGAAGTCCTCCGCCGCGGGCTGTACCGAGTCGATCCTCCGCTGCACGGCCTGGATCGACGGCGGCGCCGCCATCGTCCCCTCGACCCGCACCGAGGTCGTCGAGATCCCCGCCGGGTCGAACGCCTTCGTGTCGCCGACCGAGGCGAACTGGCCGGAGGGGTTGACGTACTGCTTCTGCGATCTCGTGACCGTGTCCGTCACGGTCAGCGTGTACTCGACGTTGGAGAGGGCGCCGAAGAAGACCCAGTACTTGCCGTTGACCGGGCGGGCGTCGAGGACCTTGATGACCAGCTCGATGTTCGCCGGGGAGAAGAACCAGAAGTAGCCCGTGTCCGCCGTGATCGGTATGGCGTTGCCGACGCCCGTGCGCCCCTGGAAATCCTTCCAGGCGACCGACGCCGAGAAGCGGCCGTCGTTGAGGCAAAGGGTGGTGTCGGAAGCGGAACAGGCGGCGCGCGCGACGCCTGGGGCCGCCAGGGCGAGCAGGAGACTCATGGCGAGCCCGGCGTAAGTTCGGCGCATGGACCCCTCCTTTGGGCTTTGTCCAATACGCGCAGAAACGTCCCGGAAGGGATCGCCCGGCGGGAGATCTAGCTCCGGGCGACGACGATCGAGTCGGCCATCAGGTCGTGGAGCGCCCGGCGATCCTGGTGCAGGAGCGCGAAGAGGAGGTCGGCGAAGAAAAGGTTGCCGGCCGTGATGCCGACGAGACGGAGCACGGCGCGGCCCGTGCCGATCGGGATCTGGGTGTCCAGGGTCGACGGTCGCGTGATGCAGAGTCCCATCATCCTCTTGCCGGGTGTCGTTCCCTCGATGCCCCAGCAGTACACGAAGTAGCCGATCGCGACGATGGCGCTCAAGGCGATCAGGCCGAGGGGCTCGAAGGTGCGGACCGACGCCGGGAAAATCAGGAAGAGCACGTGCGCGGCGACCGCGGCGATCGTCACGGTCGCGCCGACGACGACGGCGTCCACCGCGGTCGCCAGGAAGCGGATCGGGAGCGGGGCGGACGCCGGCGCGAGGCGTACCGAGGGCGCGGCGGTCCCGGCCGGAGCGGCGATGCCGTGCGAGAGCTCGTAGGTCCCCGTCGTCATGGTCTCCTCCTCTTTCGCGCAGGCCGCCCGGCGGCCGCCAGCCGATCCCGCGGACCGCGGCATTCCACCTCCGCGCCCGCGATTCCCACCTAAATGACACGCGCAGAATCGGAACGGCCGGGATCAATCTTTTCGCTGTGGTCTAATTCGGGCCATCCAAGGGGGTGTCCCCGCCATGGAACAGCCCGAGCGTGAGGTCACCGCCCTGCTCCGGGATTGGAGCGGCGGGGACCGGGACGCGCTGGAGCGGCTGATGCCGCTCGTTTACCAGGAGCTGCGCCGTCTCGCCGCGTCCTACCTGCGGGTCGAGCGTCCCGATCACACGCTCCAGCCGACCGCGCTCGTGCACGAGGCGTATCTGCGCCTGGTCGACCAGCGGGGCGTGAGCTGGCAAAACCGTGCACACTTCTTCGGGATCGCGGCCCAGATGATGCGCCGCATCCTCGTGGACCACGCCCGCCGCCGGCAGGCGGCGAAGCGAGACGCCACGGCGCTGCGTGTCCAGGCGATGAGCGCCGAGGGCGAGGAGGCGTCGGTCCGGGACCCGGAGCTCCTCGCGCTCGACCAGGCACTCTGCGGCCTCGAGTCCCTCGACGCGCGGCAGGCGCGGATCGTCGAGCTGCGCTTCTTCGGCGGTTTGACCGTCGAGGAGACGGCGGAGGTCGCCGGCGTCTCGTCCGCGACCGTGAAGCGGGAGTGGCGCACCGCGCGGGCGTGGCTCGCCCGGGAGATCCGTCCCGCCGGAGCGCCATGACCGGCTCGGGGTCCGACTGGGGCCGGGTGAAGGCGATCCTCGCGGACGCCCTCGAGCGTCCGCTCGAGGAGCGCGAGGCCTTTCTCGATTCGGCCTGCCGAGGGGACGCCGCGCTCCGCCTCGAGGTCGACGCGCTCATCCTGGCCGAGCGCGAGGAGTGGAGCTTCTTCGACGCGCCGCCGCCGGGCTGGGCGGCGCCACGGCCCGAGCCGCTCGCGGACGCGCGGGAGGGGAGCCGCGTCGGCCCCTACGAGATCCTCCGCGAGCTGGGCCACGGCGGCATGGGACAGGTCTACCTGGCCCGCCGCGCGGACGACGCCTTCCAGAAGAAGGTCGCGATCAAGCTGATCCGGCCGGGGATGGCGGGGGAGGAGACTCTCGCGCGGTTCCGCACCGAGCGCCAGATCTCGGCCGCGCTCGAGCATCCCAACATCGCGCGCCTCCTCGACGGAGGCACGACCGAAACCGGCGAGCCGTACTTCGTCATGGAGTACGTCGAGGGAGACAACCTCCTCGACTTCTGCGCACAGCGGAGGCTCCCGCTCGCGGAGCGCCTGCGCCTCTTCGAGACCATCTGTGCGGCCGTCGAGTACGCCCACCGCAATCTCGTGGTCCACCGCGACATCAAGCCGAGCAACATCCTGGTGGCCGAGGACGGAGCTCCGAAGCTGCTCGACTTCGGCATCGCGAAGCTCCTCGACCCGGAGGGCACGGTGGGAGATCGCACCGCCACCGTGATGCGCGTGCTCACCCCGGACTACGCGAGCCCCGAGCAGGTGCGCGGCGGCCCGATCACGACGGCGACGGACATCTACTCTCTGGGGATCGTCCTGTATCAGCTGCTCTCGGGCCGCCGCCCGTACCACGTCGAGTCCGGAGAGGTGGGAGAGCTCCTGCGCGTCGTCTGCGAGCGCGATCCGGAGCGGCCCAGTACAGCGGCCGCGGCCGCCTCGGCCAAGGCGTCTGAATCCGAAACCGATGCCGATTCCGCGGTCCTCCCCCGCCACCTCCGCGGGGACCTCGACGCGATCGTGATGAAGGCGATCCGCAAGGAGCCGGAGAGGCGGTACGGCTTCGTGGGCGAGCTCGCCGACGACATCCGCCGCTACCTGGACGCGCAGCCGGTGCGGGCGCGCCGCGGGACGCTGTCCTACCGGGCCGGGAAGTTCGTCCGGCGTCACCGCGTGGGCCTCGTGGCCGCCGCCGTCGTCGCGGTGGCGCTGGCCGGCGGCGTCGTCGCGACGCTGCGGGAGGCGCGCCGCGCGCGTGTCGCCGAGGCGCGCGCCCAGCGCCGGTTCGAGGACGTGCGCAAGCTGGCGAACTCGTTCCTCTTCGAGTTCCACGACGCGATCCGGGGCCTGCCCGGCGCGACGGCGGCGCGCGCCCTGCTCGTGAAGCGTGGACTCGAGTACCTCGACGGCCTCGCCCAGGAGTCCGCCGGCGACCGGGAGCTGCGGAGGGAGCTGTCCGAGGCCTACCAGAAGGTCGGCGACGTGGCGGGCAACCCGTACCAGGAGAACCTCGGCGACCTGAAGGGCGCGATCGACAGTTACGTCAAGGCGATCGCCCTCCTGGAGCCGATCGTCGCGTCGGGAAAGGCCAACGACGCCGAGCGTTCCACGCTCGCGAACGCCTATCTGATCTCCGGCGGGATCCGCGTGGCCGCCGGCGACGTCGGCGGGGCGATCCCCTCCTCGGAGAAGGGCCTCGCGCTGCGGCGGGAGCTCGCGCAAAGCAGTCCGGGAGACACGCGGCGCATGACGGAGCTGGCGCAGGCCTGGCAGTTCTACGCCTTCAACCTCTCGGCCGCGGGAAGACCCGCGGAGGCGTACGACGCGCTCCTCAAGCAGGCGGCCATCCTCAAGGAGAGGCTCGCGGCCGCGCCGACCGACCGCAATCTCCGCCGCGGCCTCGGCAACAACTATTACCTGACGGCGGCGGCGCTGTCGGCACGCGGCAGTCTCGAGGAGGCCAGCCACGTCTACGAGGAGGCCGCTCACGTCGACGAGAAGCTCGTGGACGAGGATCCGACGAGCGTGCTGTTCCGCCGCGATCTCGCCTGGGTTCTCATGGACCTCGGCAACCTCGACGTGTCCCGGCACGCGCCCTCCGAGGCGATGGCGAACTATCGGCTCGCGCAGGAGCAGTTCCGCTGGATCTCGGAAGCGGACCCCAAGAACGCCGATGGCAAGGTCGGCCTCGCCATGACGCATCAGAACGTCGGGAGGCTCCTCCTCGATGCGGAGGGTTGGGCCGCGGCGCACGAGGACCTCGAGAAGGCCGGCGCGCTGTACCGGCCGCTCCTCCAGGCGGACCCGAGCAACGCCTGGGTGGGGGGCCTCATGGCGGAGCTCGACCTCGACCTCGCGCTGACGGAGGACGCCGCGGCGAAGGCGGCGCCGCCCCCGGAACGGGCCGCGCGGCAGGAGCGTGCGTGCGGCTTCTACGCGCGCTCCACGGAAGCTTTCACGAGGCTGAGCACGGCGGGCCGGCTCCACGGGATCCGGGAGTCCTCCTTCGCCCGCGCCCGCGAGGGATCGGCGCGCTGCGGCGGCGCCGTCCCATCGAGCCCCGGCCCGCCCTGAGGCGCCCCCGTTATGATCGGCTCCCCGAAACACGAGGGAGCTGAATCATGAGGACCCTTTCGCTCGCCCTGCTTCTCTGGCTCGCCGCGTCGCTTCCCGCCGCGACGGCGAGCGCCCAGTCCGCCGACGGCGTCTTCGCGACCGGCGTCGTCGCGTCGGTGCTCGACGGCTTCCACGCGGCCGCGGCCGCGGCCGACGAGGAGAAGTACTTCGCCGCGCTCGCTCCGAACGCCGTCTTCCTCGGAACCGATGCGACGGAGCGGTGGACCAAGGACGAGTTCCGCCAGTTCGCTCACCCCTACTTCGCCAAGGGGAAGGCGTGGACCTACAAGGCGAAGTCCCGCTGGATCACCTTCGCGCCGGACCGGCAGGTGGCGTGGTTCGACGAGATCCTGGAGTCTCCGCACCTCGGGACCTGTCGCGGATCCGGAGCGCTGATCTCGATCGGAGGAGCCTGGAAGATCGTGCAGTACAACCTCTCGATCCTGATTCCCAATGCGCTCGCGGACTCGGTCGTCAAGCAGATCGCGGACGCCGAGAAGAAGGCGGCGAAGGACAAGCGGTGAGGCGTGCCTTCGTCGGTCTCCTTCTCGCCCTTCTCGTGGTCGGCGCGGCGCCCCGGAAGAAGCGCGCGCACGCGCGCCCGACGCCGGGAACGGCGGCCGACCTGGTCTTCAAACACGGGGCGGTCTACACGGTCGACGCGGCCCGGCGCTGGGCGGAGGCCGTCGCGGTCGTCAACGGACGGATCGTCTTCGTGGGCCGCGACGCCGACGCCTCCCGCTGGATCGGCCCGAAGACGCGGGTCGTCGAGCTGGCCGGGCGGATGCTGCTTCCGGCGTTCCACGACTCGCACGTCCACCCGATCGACGGCGGCATCGACTCGCTCGAGGTCGACCTCCATGGGCTCGCCACCCCCGCGGAGGTCCTCGCACGCGTCCGCGACTACGCCGCCGCCCATCCCGACGCGGCCTGGGTACGCGGCAGCGGATGGGAGCTGCCCACGTTCCCGAACGCGAACCCGACCAGGGAGCTCCTCGACGAGGTCGTCCCCGATCGCCCCGTCTTCCTCTGGGCGATGGACGGCCACTCCGCGTGGGTCAACTCGAAGGCGCTCGCGATCGCGGGCGTCACGAAGGACACGCCGGATCCGCCGCACGGCCGCATCGAGCGGAACGCCTCGGGCGAGCCCTCCGGAGCGCTGCGGGAAGACGCGTCCGAGCTCGTCACGCGGCACCTGCCGAAGCGGACCGCGAAGGACTACTCGGCCGGCCTCGTGGCGGCGCTCCGCATCGCCAACGGCTTCGGGCTGACCTCGCTGCAGGAGGCGAGGGCCTCCGAGGAGAGCCTCGCGGCGTACGCGGCGGCCGACGCGAAGGGAACGCTGACGGCGCGGATCTTCGCGTCGATCCTGTGCGACACCGAGAAGGGCGTCGCCGACGTACCGCGGCTCGTGGAGCTGAGGCGCCGGTACCGCGGCCGGCGCCTGCGCGCGGACGGCGTCAAGATCTTCGCCGACGGTGTCCTCGAGACTCGGACGGCGGCGGTGCTGCAGCCGTACCTCGGATTCGGCGACGACCGCGGCAAGCTCAACCTCGAGCCCGACGCGTACAAGGCCCTGGCCGTCGCGCTCGACGCCCAGGGGTTCCAGATCCACGTCCACGCGATCGGCGACCGCGCCATCCGCGAGACCCTCGACGCGCTCGAGGCGGCGCGGACGGCCAACGGCGCGCGCGACGCGCGGCACCACATCGCGCACCTCGAGCTGATCGATCCCGCCGACGTCCCGCGCTTCCGCACCCTCGGGGTCGTCGCGAACTTCCAGCCGTTCTGGGCCAACGGCGACGAGTACATCCGGAAGCTGACCGAGCCCGAGCTCGGCCCCGAGCGCTCGCGGTGGCTCTATTCGATTCGCAGCGTCCACGACTCCGGCGCCGCGATCGCGTTCGGCAGCGACTGGGATGTGTCGTCCGTGAACCCTCTCGACGGCATCGAGGTCGCCATCACGCACCGCGAACCTTCCGCCGGCCCGGGTCCGGCCTGGCTGCCCGAGGAGCGGATCGGCCTGCCCGAGGCGATTGCGGGTTACACGATCGGCGGCGCCTACCTCGACTTCACGGAGCGCGAGACGGGATCGATCGAGGCCGGCAAGGCGGCCGATCTGATCGTCCTGGACCGGAACCTCTTCGCGATTCCTCCCGACCGGATCCACGAGGCGAAGGTCCTGTGGACGCTGCTCGAGGGGCGGGAGGTCTACAGGGCGGAGGGGTTCTCGGAGGGCAGGTAGCCGGCATTCGGATGCTCGCGACCCTGGCCGTCATCCTGAGGAGCGAAGCGACGAAGGATCCCTCGCTTTCGAGACGCCTGCCCGTTCAATCGAGTGCTTCGCTTCGCTCAGGATGACATGCCTTCGCTGTTTTCACCGCTTCCGCGTGTACACGAACTCGCTCGTCGAGTCCTTTCCCTCCGACCGCGACGTCCACGACTGGCGGAAGTGATCGGCGTCCTGGAACGTGACGACGAGCCGCCGCATCACCGTCTCCCCGCCCTTCACGTTGGTCGCGTCGACGAACTGGAAGTCGACCGTCTTCGCCGCCGCATCGCCGGACGCCGCCGCGCGCATCCGCGGCTGGTTGCCGACCGCGCAGTAGTGCGTGGCCACGATCCCGTCTCGGTCGGGCGCATACATCGTGACCATGTTCGTGTCGTGGTCGCCCGTCAGGCTCTCCATCAGGCTGGTCCCGCTCGAGACGAGGGTGTAGGTGACGGAGACCGGCGCAGCGCCCTCGTGTCCCTCCCAGGTGCCGACGAGCGTCTTCATCTTCTCCCACGCCGGGTTTGCCTTCGTCTCGGCGGAGAGGAAGGAAGCGATGGCGGCGGCGAAGGCCAGAGCGGCGAGCGTTGTCGAGACTCTCCTCAGCATGACGTCCTTCTCAATTCCGGGTGACGAGACTGCCCAGACGATCCAGGCAGCCGATCCATCCCTTGTTGTGCTCGGAGCGCGCGACGGCGTTCGTGAATCCCTCGTGCGTCACCGTGACCTCGGTGGCCTTCCCGCGCTCGCGGAAGTCGACGGTGACCGTGGTCTCACCGGGCTCGCCGAACTCCGGGTTCTCGGGGAAGCCCCACGTGTAGACCAGCCGCTCCGGCGGCTTCACCTCGCGGAAGACGCCCTCGATCGCCCACTTCTGGCCGGACTTGACGCCCTCGAAGCGGTAGCGGCCGCCGACGCGCAGGTCGAGCGCGCGCACGGTCATGTCGCTGTCCTCGTCGGCGAACCAGCGGATCAGGAGCTCCGGGTCGGTCCAGGCCCGGAAGACCCTCTGGCGGTTGGCTTCGAACGTGCGCGAGACGCGGACCGGGGCTTCGCTTTGGGCTGACGGCTGCGGCGGGTGCGGGGTCTGTGGCGAGTCCATGTGCTCTCCTCCTCCTCCCGGGGTTGCGTTTGCTCGAGGTAGCGGCCGAGCGCCTCGAGCCGTTTCTCCCAGAACACGCGGTAGTGGGCGATCCAGTCCGCGGCGGTCCGCATCGGCTGCGCCTCGAGGCGGCAGTGGTGGACGCGACCCTCCTGGCGGCGCGACAGCAGCCCGGCGCCCTCGAGGACGCGCAGGTGCTTCGAGACGGCCGGCAGCGAGATCGCGAACGGGCGCGCCAGCTCCGACACGGAGACGTCGGGCGACTCGGCCAGCCGCGCCAGGATCGCGCGACGCGTCGGATCGGCGAGGGCGCCGAACGTGGCGTCCAGGGCGGCGGACCGCTCAGGCATGGTTAACCATATGGTTAACTATATGGCCCGCTCGACCCGGAGGTCAAGCGGGGGATCGAAGCGGGGACCCGCGTCCTGGGGGCTAGGGGCTCGTGACGGTGACGCTGTCGAAGGTATCGGTGCCGACGACGCCGTTGTTGTGGCTCGTCACGGGCAGGCCGACGAACACGCTGTTGGTCATCGAGACGGTGTCCGAGCCCACGACGACCCAGTTGACCCCGTCGGAGGACGCATACCCGGTGAGAGTCGTTCCGGTCCGCACGAGCTTCACCCAGTAGGGCGCGAAGACCCAGCGCCCGCTCGTGCTGGTGCTGTCGCCGTTGGTGTTGACGCGACGCTGGAACGTCACGCCGTTGCCGGAGGTCAGGGCCATGAAGGCGTGGCGGGAGTTGGCGGCGAGGGTCTCGCGGATCATCACCCCGGCCTTGGCCCAGGCGTCCGTGCCCTGGATCGTGGCCACGCGGGCGATGATCGTGATG
>Ga0070690_100000081_pt1 | contig 46801 bp, 80 predicted proteins | sample KBSS33HmetaG_FD_64671 | JGI IMG/M metagenome (GOLD analysis project Ga0070690, IMG submission 64671) | Switchgrass rhizosphere microbial communities from Kellogg Biological Station, Michigan, USA - KBS S3-3H metaG | ecosystem: Host-associated > Plants > Roots > Rhizosphere ... | reverse complement strand
GGTACCGCTCCCCAAACTGGCGCCAAGCCCCACGCCGCTCTCGGAGTACCTGGCTGCGCACCCGGACGTGAGCGTGATGAGCCTCGCCAAGGCGACGGGCCTGGCCTACGACACCGTGACCAAGGCGGCGCTGGGCATCACCGTGCCGACCTTCGTCACCATCCTCAAGCTCCAGACCAGCGTGGGCATCCCAGTGATGGCCTGGGCCGGTGCCAAGGCGGTCAAGGTGCAGATGGAGCCCCAGTACCGGGTGGACCCCCAATCGTACAACGACAAGCAGAACCGCTGGCGCCGAAAGCGCCGGCAGATCGATGCCGCCTATGGCGCCAAGGAGCGCGCCAGGTTCAAGCGCTCTGATGATCGGAAGGCAGCACGCAAACGTGGCGAGGTGGTGCCTGTGCTGCCCATCCACCTCTTCGGGGAGGCGTGAGCGTGGAAGGCGAGGCTCCCAAGAAGGCAGGCGCGCGACGCCGCTTCGATGCCTCTGGCGAGTCCTTCACTCGATGCCCTAACGGTCATGAGCTGCCCAACACCGAGGACGGCGTCGAGTGCTCCTCGGCCCAATGCGCTCTTGAGCTGGTGACCACTACGCCAGTCTCTCCAGTGCTAGCCAATCACGAGGATCGCCAGTTCGACAACGAGGTGAAGACGGCACTTCGAGGCGAGAACTACCGCCGCAAGCTGGTACCCGTACCCGAGGGGCTCACGGGCGCCGACGCGGACGACTACGTGGAGCGCCGCATCACCGAGCTACAGCCCGTCGCCATCGCGGAGATGGAGCGCCAGCTCCGCTTCGGCAACGACACCGAGCGCGGCAAGGCAGCACGCGACCTCTTGGACGCTGGTGGCCACGGCAAGAAGGACCGGCTGGGTGTCGGGGCCAACATGATTGTCATCAACATGAGCGGCAATAATGGGGGCAACGGATCACCTCCGCCGCTTCCATACGTGGGTGAGGTGATTGACGTAGCGACCAAGGCGTTGAAGCCGTGAACGCTCGCCGGGGGCAACGGTGGAGCGTCCCCAACTTCCACCCGCGAGGGCAGGTCGCTTTGCCTTGGCTGCTGGGCTCTTGGGGCTACGTGCATCTCCGCACTCTAGGCACCCGTCGTCCGCGTAGCTCACGGCCCACCCATTCCCCCCAGCGCGTGCCATGAGGAAATCGCAACGCGAGTTGCTGGTAGAGGCTCAGAAGGCCAAGAGCACCACTATCGAGGTGGACGGATACGATGGCCTGTTCGAGCTACTGCTGAACGGCACTGCCAACCCGAGCCAGCACAACCTCCTCTACTCCAAGCACGAGGAGAACGCGCTGGTGGGGATGGTGGGCACCTCCAAGACATCTGGTCTCTGCGCGCTAAAGTGGTTCGAGGCGCTCACCGAGCCGGGCAAGATAGTGGCGATATGTAGAAGGGACTACAACAAGCTGATGATCACCACGGCCAAGCGCATGGAGGAGATGCTCCATCGCCTGCCGCCAGGTACATTGGTGGATCGGGACAAGTCAGCACCCATGCGCTGGTGGGTCAACCCGATTGGCGGCGGCGCCGTCAGCCAGTTCATCTTCCTTGGCCTGCATGAGCGGCCCGCTGGCCTCGAATGTCACAGCATCGCCGTAGATGAGGCCGACGAGGTGGACCGGGACATCCTGGCGGAGACCAGAACACGAGCAAGGTTGAAGGGGTTCAAGCGGCGTGTGGACTTGGCCTTCAACCCTACCGACGAGGACCACTACCTCTACACCGACTGCACAGGCCTCAACGAGAAGGGGGAACAGGTACTCGGGCCTGACGGGAAGTCAGCACGCATCTACAACCCCATCTACGCGGTCCCTGGCGAAAATGACCGCAACCTCTACGACGGCTACTACGAGAACATGCGGAAGACGCTGCCCCCTGATCTGATACGAAGATTAGTGGAGGGCAAGTGGGGCGGTGCCATCAAGGGCACGCCAGTCTACGGGCGCGTCTTCCAGCGCGACTTCCACGCCAAGGGGATGCTGACGGCCAACCCTAACGCGCCCATCGTCCGCTTCCACGACTTCGGCTATCGCCACCCCTTCTGCATCTGGGCCCAGGTGACACCGTTCGGCGGGCTCGATGTGCTGTGGGAGCTGAAGGGCGAGAACGAGGAGATCCACGAGTGGGCGCCGAGGGTCTTGGCGGAGACTCGGACTCGCTTCCCCGACGCCATCAAGGTGACCGACTGGGGAGACCCAGCAGCTACCCAGCACAAGGACACTGGCTCCACGCTGGCCGTGCTCAACGCCAATGGCATTGCGTTGCACTTCATTCCTGGCGTGAAGATCGACACCGGCATCCGCACGGTGCGCGTGCTCATGAGTCGCCAGTCTGGAGGCACACCAGCCTTCCGCATCGATAACCGCTGCACTTTTCTCATCCGCATGTTGGAGAAGGGGTACCGCTACCCGGACGAGAAGGAGCGCAAGGGCCGGCGGTTTGACGAGCCTCTGAAGGACGGCATCTACGACCACGCCGCCGACGCTCTGAGGTATGGCATCTATGGCCTCTTCGGCAACCGGCTCGCCTTGGTCGGCGCGCCTGACGATGACGACCCGAGCACTGGCGATGGTACCCACGCATCGGTTACGGTGGCCGGCATGTACGGGCTCCCCAGGTCGATGGCCTACTCCGCGTCTGCGGACCCAATCAAGCGAGGGCGGTGAACCATGGGCGCGGCATACAACTACGTTGACCTCTCTCTGGTCGAGGCGCACTCGCCCGACAACTTCTCGACGCCAGCCACTTTTGGAAACCAGGCGCCCATCAACACGCTGCCTGACACCTCTACCAACTTTGCTGAGGCGCCTGAGGTGGCTGCCCAGGTTCCCGACATCTACTCCCTCATCTCCGAGCTGCGCCGGCAGCGTCAGCCGCTGGAGGAGGAGTGGCGCGCCATCGGCCGCATGAAGATGCTCCTGCATGACGGCTCCCGTCGCTACTACGGCCGGCACGACTCCTACCTGCCGGTGGGTGCACGCATCTTCCAGACGCTGACCACTCAAATTTCAAGAGGCTTGTTTCCCAGCGACGAGTACATGGACGTGATGGATCGCGCTTCTGGGAACCCCGAGCGCGCCCGACCCGTCAAGGCGTACGTGCAGTGGGAGCTGGAGGCCAACGCCCAACTGCGCAGGCGCATCAAGCCGGTCATTTCCCAGCTCGTGGCGCTCGGTAACACGGTGTGGAAGCGCTTCTACCGGCGCGACCAATCTGTCTCCGGCTCGATGACTATGAGCTCCGCTGGCGTGCCCACCCCTTCCTTCGGCCCCCAGCGCAACGAGGGCCTGGTGGTGGCGCCGCGCTCCATCTTCAACTTCTACACCTGGCCGACCACTGCGAGCTGCCTTGACGAGTGCACGCTGGTGTCTGAGGACATCGACGTGCCACAGAAGGAGGTCTACCGGCTCATCAAGAACGGCACCTTCCTCAACGGACAGGCGGCGCTCGACGCCCCCACGCCGGACACCCATCTCCTCCAGTCCGCGGAGGTCCACACCAACCTGTACGGCATCCCGTCGCCCCACTACTCCACCATCAGCGGGAATCCTGAGGGCGCCATGCGCACCCTCACCGAGGTGTGGACGTGCATCGTGATGCCTGGCCAAGCGTATTTGCCGTTCGAGGATCCCAGCCTCCCTGTGCCAGTGCGCATGGTGCTGGCGGGCAACGTCTGCGTCGAGTGCCGGCGCAACCCGTTCTTGGACCAGAAGCCGCCCTACGACTTCCACGCCACCAACCAGGAGCCGGGGATGATCTACGGCACTGGCTACGGCATGCTGGCGAAGGCGCTCCAGTCCACCACCAACGACTCCTTCAACCAGTGGCTGGACGTGGCCCAGTACAACCTGAATCCCATCTGGCTGGTCAACCCGAACCTGATGGCCGGGCCTCCGCCCCCTATCTTCCCCGGCGCCGTGGTCCCGGTCCTGGACGTAGCCCAGGCAGTCCAGTTCGACCGCCCCCCGTTCGAGATGATCCAGCACGGCCAGTACGTGGTCGCCTATCTGAGGTCTCTTGAAGAGGATCTCAGTGGAGCGCCGCCTCAAGCCCAGGGGAACACCAGCAGCCAGGCAAAGACGGCCACTCAATCCCAGATTCTCCAGCGCAACTCGATGGAGCCCCTGCTCGACCAGGTGCAGGACATCGAGTACGCGATGATGATTCCCCTGCTGCGCGCTACCTGGCGACTGGGGCAGCAGTACCGGGACAAGGCCGTGTTCGCCATCGTCTCTGGGAAGTCCTACCCGGTCACGCCTGCCGACCTCATCATCGACGCCGAGTTCCGGTGGCTCGCGTCCTCTCAGGCCATCGCGGCGGCCCAGCGCACCCAGCAGATTGCGCTCATCATGCAGCTCGCGATGAACCCGCTCACGCTCCAGATCCTCAACTCCCAGGGCTACGTCGTGGACCCGGCGCCCATGCTGGAGCGCATGTACAGCACTGGTGGCCTGCGCGGGTTCGACAGCTTCATCCGCAAGATGACGCCCCAGGAGGCGATGATGGCGCAGATGGCTGCGATGCAGGGACCCAACGCCCCAACGCCCTCAGTAGGTGGTGGTCAACTCCAGGAACCTCAGAACCCCGGCAACCGCGCCCGATCAGCGACAGAGCAGGCCCCCGGCATCGGCCAGCGTGGCACCGACGCGACTACGGGTGAGGCCAACGACTTCATGGACGTGCGCAACAACGCTGACCAACTCGCGGCTCTGGAAGGGAGTATGCAGCGATGACCACCCCATCCCTACCCGAGCAGTTCACCAACTGGCGCCTCGCCAACCTCCAAGAGGCGGGCAACCGCGAGAACGCCCAGCGCGACTTCCTCAACACGCATCTCCAGCGCAAGCAGCTCATGGAGGCGCTCGCGAGCCACCCTGCCTGGAAGCTGGTTAGCGAGTTCCTGTCGGGAAAGGCCGAGGAGGCACTGCGCAAGGCCATGGACGCCGACAACCCTCACGAGATGCAGAGCAACCTGATGCTGGTCAAGGCGTACCACGCGCTCATCAAGTTCCCGAGCGACACGGTGGCGTTCGCGGAGACGGCGGCGAAGCAACAGCAGCGATAGTCAACTCTCTCAGCGTCGCTGCTAGTTTAGATTCCCGCGCGAGAGCCGAGGTAAAAGCGGAGCGGCGCGGGCAACCGGGGGGACCCCACGCCGCCCCCTACTCCAGTAGACGCGCAGCACGTCGCTGATTTCCGCATGCATTAATCCTCCCACCATTCCCCATCTTTCTGCTGAGCAAGCCTTTGCGTAATCGAGCAAGGGCTTGCGTATTCACGCAAACTCATGCCATGGTGCGCGCCATGGAGCCAACCAACCCTCCCGCCCCGGCCGCCGACGCCTCCCAGAACCTCGAAGCCAAGCTGGCCGAGATTCAGAAGCAGCACGAGGCGGCGCAGGCCACCATCGCTCAGCAGAAGGAGCTGATCGACCGCGCCCAGGCCGCGCTCCAGGCGGTGGTCGAGGAGAAGGCGAACCAGGCTCCGCAGGGGACCCAGGCTCCCGCCAGCGCGCCCGCTGCCGACCCCAACGGCCCTCCGGCCTGGTTCACCGGGTACATGCAGCAGTTCGCGCAGAACATCGAATCCCGGTTTGGGCAGCACGAGGGCTGGCGCCAGGAGCAGGAGTTCACCCAGCTCGTGCAGGCCAAGCAGCCCAGCGCCGAGGTGGTGAAGATCGCCAACGAGCTGCGCGCCGAGCAGGCCAAGAAGGGCCGCCCCATCAACGCCGAGACCGCCATCACCTACGCGCGCGGCATCTACGCCGAGCGCCAGGAGATCGAGCAGCGGAAGGCCGAGGCGACCCGCAACCAGTTCAACGTGCCCATGCCGACCTTCGGCGCGCCGCGGGGCTACCAGCCCCCGAGCAACGCGCGCCCCGTCTTCAAGAACGCTGAGGAGCAGATGGCCTGGCTGGAGCAGGCCGTGGGCGACCAGCCCCTTGGCGGACACTGATCAGGAGCCGGCAGCACCAGCGGCTACCCCTCGATGTTGTTGATGGTGACCTAAGATGGCCAACGAGATTCTCAGCTCCACCACAATGAGCGACCAGGAGAAGTTCCTGGCGATGAAGCTCATCCAGCGCTCCGCTCTCAAGCTGGTCTGCACGAGCGTCTGTGACCGCGTGCAGCAGCCGGACGGCACCGGGACCACGGCCTACTTCATCCGCTACGAGCGCATGAACGTGCCGCAGAACCCGGCCACTGAGGGCGTGACGCCGGCCAATTCGAGCTTCTCCCTGACCCAGGTCACGGCGACGATGGCGCAGTGGATCGATGTCATCACCATCACCGACCAGGCCCAGGTGACCACCAAGCACCCGCTGGTGCAGCAGTGCCTGGAGCTGCTGGCCGACAACGCCCAGCGCGTTATCGACCGCGAGATCCAGATCGTCTGGCTGGCCGGCACGAACGTCCAGTACGGCGACGCCAGCGTGTCTGCGCGCAAGGACATCACCAGCAGCATGAAGATCAGCGACACCATCATCCACAAGGCGCGCATCACCCTCATCGACCAGGGCGCGCCTCCGCGGGGAGGCCCGTCTGGGGGCATCATCCTGGGCGAGGGCGGCAACGCGCTCGCGGGCAGCGAGATGCGCCAGGGCGTCGAGACGGCCGGCAAGGGCGGCGGGTCCATCAACCAGGGCCAGGCGTACGTGGCCATCGTCGGACCTCAGGTGTCTGGCGACGTGCAGGCGGCGTCGGCCAACTTCGGCACCTGGGCCAGCGTCGCCACCTACGCCAACCAGAAGGCTGTCTACAACAGCGAGATCGGCACCTGGCTGAACATCCGGTGGGTGGAGACCAATTTCATCCCGAAGTTCACCCTGCTCGGCAACACCACCGCGGCGGTGGCCACGGCCAACGCCTTCGGCACTGGCACTCCGGTCGTGACCGCGGTGAACGGCGGCGGGGCGCTCACCAGCGCGACCACCTTCTACTTCAAGGTGTCGCGCCGGGCGAAGCTGCGCGGCTTCGAAGAGGACATCAGCATCCCCCACACGATGCAGTCGGCGGCCTCGGGCAACAACGAGTCCTTCTCCTTCGACTTCACCGGTCTCTCCAGCCTCTACACCTACCGCGTGTACTTCGACACGGTGAGCACCGGCGGCACCGGGACCGACGCCACGCTAGGCTTGGCCTACGACAACATCGAGGCCGGGGACATCGTGACGGTCACCACCAACCCCTCCACCGCGACCACTGCGCCAGCCAACATCCACGGCACCGGGTCGAGCGACCCCAGCACCATTCACCCGGTCTACCTGCACGGCAACGAGTCGTGCAACTTCGTGGGCCTGCGCAACCTGGAGCTGCACGTCACCGGCAACACCCCCACGGACAGCGACCCGGCCATGCAGCGCAAGAAGATGGCCTACAAGGTCTGGTTCGCCGCGATGATTCGCGACCAGCTCCGCATGCTTCGCCTGGAGCTGGCTTCCAACTACTGATCGGGTGACCCATGGCCAACAACGACCCCAAGAACCCCTCCAACCCCCCAGCGCCGACCCCCTCGACCGAGGTGGCTGACCTCAAGGCGCTCATCCAGGCGCTCGTGGCGGGGCAGGCCAGCATGGCTGCTGCCATCAAGGAGGGCATCGCGACCGGCCTGGCCATGGCGGAGATGCAGCGCCAGAAGGCCGTCGACGGTGACGAGCGGGCACGCGAGGAGCGCAAGAACCTCGGGCCGCCGTGCCCGAAGTGCCTCCAGCGCATGAAGGTCTGCGGCGGGCCCGAGTACGTGAAGGTAGACGGCACCCGGACCATGGACATCAAGGAGAAGGACGGGACGCCCAACCAGATGGTCCAGGGTGAGGACAAGAACCACGTCTTCATGCAGGTGCTGCCCCAGGGCAAGCGCGCTGCCAAGGCGTTCCAAGGCTACTTCCTCAACGGGGTCCAGTACCTCAGCCTCACCCGCTCGTCTCCGGTGCTGGTGCCTCGGTCCAACGACATCGCCTGGCAGCTCCAGGAGGTGTCTCGCACCGCCGAGGCGGAGCTGGAGTCCCGGTCCGCGGAGTGGGACTCGGGCGAGGTGGGCTCGCGGGCCCAGCGCGGCCAGCGGAAGGCGCTGGAGCACGGCGGCATCTCCTTCAACAAGGCGAGCTGATCCATGGCGCTCCTCGGAACCAAGAAGCCGCTGCCCAAGCCTGGCGAGGTGGTGACGGAGCCTCCTCCCCCGAAGCCTGGGGATGACCCGCCTCCTTCGGTGGATCCGCCCCCGACGCTTCCGCCTGACGCGCTCGCCACCACACCAACGGCGCAGGCCAAGGTGGCGATGGACGGCACCGTCACCAAGCCACCGCCGCAGATTGCGGTGGTGATGCAGACAGACGGCGGGCTCAACGGTCAGTGCTGGCGGGCCGGCACCACGGTGCTCATGGACCCCGAGGCCGCTGACTTCTACCTGGCCAAGGGCTATGCCACGAGGGCACCGTGAACGGGCGCAAAGGCGGCTTCAACGCGCGCAAGCCTGGGTTCCCCCCGGCCAGGCCTAAGGCCAACCCGCTCCAGCGCGAGTACGACGAGTCCCCCCGGATGCCGAAGCACAAAGGGAAGGACAAGCCGAAGGCCAGTGACCTGCCGTTCGGAGACCGATCAGCAGCCAAGATGGAGTGATGCATCATGGGCCAGTCCACGCTGAGCGCCATCGTAGCCCAAGGGCTGAAGCTGGCAGCCCGCGAGGACTTGGCTGAGGCCGGGCCGGACGGCGTCATCACGCCCTACCTGGAGCTTCAGCAATGGCTCCGGCGCATGGCGGCGGACTGGCCCTGGCCCCATCTCTGGCGCCGCGCCACAGGCATCAGCGTCCCGGCCGGCACTGTCAGCCTCAACCTGGGCGCTGGCGCCACGGTCACCGACGCCATCCAGCGCATCCTGGACCCGTGCTACCTCTACGATGCCCAGTACCGCACGCGCGCCACGGTGCGAGTCCAGCGCATCGAGGACAACGGCGTCCAGTTCGACGAGACCATCAACGACCCAACCACCACGCGCGGCCAGCCCCAGTACCTGAAGGTGCGCCCCTTCACGTTCACCACGTCCATCACCGCCGGCAAGTGGACCGTCTACTTCTCTCCTGTTCCTGATAGGGCATATCTCCTGGCCCTGCCGTATTTGATGATGCCGCCTGATCCGGCTGCCGCTGAGTACCCTTGGTACCCGGTCGACCGGACCATGGTGCACATGGTGAAGACCTTCGCCTTCAGCATGGGCCACGACACCGAGAAGCACGCCATGGCGACCGAGGAGCTGAGCGCCATGATTGCCCGCGACAAGATGGACCACGGGCAGAACGCAGGCATCAACATCAACACGTCTCTCGATAGCAACGTGTTCCGCCAGCCGTCGTCATCGAGCTGGCGTGGATCGGGATGGTGGCCGCAACCGTGAGGAGTTCACGCGTGAAGAAGATGATGCTATTGGCGCTTGTGGTCATCGCGTGTGGGCCTCCAGAGACGCCTCCACCCCCACCTCCGCCGCCTCCCCCACCGCCTACGTTCACAGGCGCGTTTCTGGGGGACTTCGATGTGCAGCAGAACTGCGCCTTGGGAGGTAATAGCACCTTCACTCAGACCAGGCAGGCGTTGTCTATCCAGCAGAAGTCCTCTGGAGTGATTACGGTGGACGGTTCCGGCGCTATCGGTGTTTGGCTGCTGCTCTGTCCGAGCCTGACAGGATTCGCAAGTGCACAGGACGCTACGCTGGACGCTCGTGACTGCTTCGTTCCATATCCAAACGACCCTCGGCGCATGATGGAGATCAACCTTCAGGAGGGCGCCATGTTGCTAGTGGATGCAACCACTCTCGCCGTTCGGGCTGGGGGCGCTACACATCCACCGAATGGCGGGCTGTCCGACTTCTGCTCTACTGCTGTGAAAGGCGTCCTGACTCGCCAGTGATATGATCAAGCTCCTGCCAACAGCGCTCGCCAGCACGCTACTATTGGGTGGCTGCGCCGCCAAGACGGCAGTGCTCATGCGCATGCCGCCAGGCCAATATGCGGGAGTTTTCTATACAGATCCAGTGTGCGACGCCTATGTGCTGATGGATAGGGAGCAGAATGTCATCTGGGTGGTAGACACCAATATGATGCTCAGCTCCGTAGGAGATTGGCCCTGTGGCCCTATTCATCTACGCGGCGGAAAGGAAGAGATCACGCTTGCTCCAGAAGGGTGTGGCCAGCGTGAGCTAGCTGCTGGTATCTCGGCCACAGAGACAATCCGCCACGGTGTCATTAGGCGCCAGAATAGCGAGTATCGAGTTGCAGTGAGCACCCAGCTCCTAGCTGGAGGGCCTGGGGGCCAATCGATGGCTTGCGCTGTGGACTACACTGGCATGCTGAGGCCCAAGTGAACTGGATGCCTGTGCCGGCTCTAAGTGGCGTGAACCTCTTCGATGACCCTAGGGCCATTCGAGATGATGAGGTTCAGCTCTCACGAAACCTAGCTCCAGCCCGGCCAGGCATCCTGAAGAAGCGTGGGGGTCTGGATCGCCCGTTCGTACAGGTGAACAACATTGCCACGACGGACCGTCCGCATGCGGCTGTGATGAGCCCAGTGCCAGACTCGGAATCCGAGATCGTCTTTACGTTCAGCACGTCGTCTGGCAGTGGCACCACAGTAGTCGGAGTGACCTTAGCAGGAGGCATCCCGGCATCTCAGTCCATGCCGTTCAAGCATCCTCGTGTGCCCATGGTGCCTTGGAAGAACGCAATCTACATGCTGCCAGGACCCCACGCTGAGTGGGCGCCGGGACCGTCTATGTTCCCCTTCTATGTGTTCGATGTGAACACTGAAGGCGCTGCCGCCCTCACTACGCTACCGTTCACCAACTCGACCACCTCTCCGGCGGGTAACAACAACGTCTTCCCCAAATACGCCTTCCCATACAAGCAGCGGCTGGTGCTCGCCAACTTCGGTAAGGGCTACGAGAACACTATTCTCTTCACCAACGACTTCCGGCCAGATCAGGTCGGCCCAGATGCGCTGGCGTCCAACGGACGGTCCATCTCTCTGGTGGCCGGCGCGGATGGGGATGAGATTGTTGCTGGCATCGAGGTGATGCTCACCAATGTGGGATCGCCTGCCGAGTCGGGTCTCCTCATCCTCCGACGCTACGGAGACCCGTTCCTCCTGACGGGGGACATGACTCAGGTGAGCGATGAGGGTACTGCCAGTGGGGACTTCACGCTGGACATCAAGCGTATCAGCGTGAAGACTGGCTGTGCGGGCCAGTACACTGTTGTCCGGACTCCGGTCGGTATCGTCTGGGCTGGCGCTGATGACGTGTGGTGCTTCGCTGCTGGCGTGCTGCCCCATCGGCTGGGCCAGAAGATCCAGCCAGCGCTGAAGCTGACGCCAGCGCAGCTCCAGTATCGTTGGAGCGCGGCCTACTTTGACGGGTTCTACCGGCTCGCCGTGTGGGGCGCAGGCCAGCCAATGACCTTGACGGACGCTCCGGGCGACCAGTGGTGGCTGGATCTGCGAGATGGGCTACCGGAGGATTGGCGGGAGGCGAAATGGTGGGGGCCTCAGCAGTTTCTTGGCGGAGCCGTCTCGGGGGCAGCACCTGTGCCCCAGACTTGGGCACTGGTAGCAGAGAGCCGCGCAGGCAAGGACGCTGCGCTGTTCTATGTTGATCGTGTAGAGGTAGCATCTGGAGACTATGGCACCGTACTAGGTACCTACGGCACCGGCCCACGAGACATGACGGCTGTGGCTGCCTATATCGCCGACTCCGACTACGTAGACCCCGAAGTTACGGCCGAGCTGGTGACCAAGGAGTACGCGCTCAGCCCCGGCCGCGACCAGATCAACGACGGCGTGATGATGGTGCTGCGTCCATCCAACGACCTGACCATCAACGCTGACTTCGTGATTGATGATGGCGATCAGGTGCTCACCCGGACCAAGCGCATCGCTGGGCCAGACAACTTCCGTCTGGACAGCTCTCTGCTTGACCAGACTGACGGGTCCTCTCGCGTGACTGGTAGGGCTACCAAGACTGCGCTCTACCCGACCACCCGACGAGCCGGACAGACCCACCGATTCCGCATCTACGACACGGCTGGGCACACCGTCGTTACGGGCTTCAACGACACGTTGCTGGTGGCTGTGGGCGACTTCCACTCGAACCCGCCACAGTACCGACTGACGGCTCCTGCTGGCTCGTACACCATCAGCACATTGCTCACGGCGTTAAATGCGGCGCTGCTTACGGATGCCGATGGCGTCACGCATGGCACTCTCTCGGCTAATGGCATACTTCTCAGTGTGGTGGCTACTCTGGTCACCTTCGACGACTCTCCTTCCCCCAGCAACTCCAATCTCGTCATCTCATTTGTCAGCAACGCCAGCGTGAGCAGTCTGTTTGCTGTGGCTGCTGACTGGGAGAAGTCCAGGCGCTTGGGTGCCATTTTGGGGTTCGACACCAACTCCAACCCCAGCTTCTTTGGAGATGGAGGAGGCGGCCCCTTCTCGTTCAGCGCCTCCACGGTGCCGTTCAAGAAGGGCGTTGCGGACTGGGAAATCTACGGCATCGCCGCTAACATGGAAGTGCTCCCGAGGACTCCCTGATCATGCGCAAGGCAACCACCATCGAAGTCATCCTAGCTGCTGTGCTCGTGGCTCTAGGGGCCTTGTTCACCTGTGCCCCCCGGCAGGCACTCGCGGCATCGCCGGTCGCCATGCTGCGCGCCCTCACCATGGGCATCACTCTGCACTCATGGAACACCGGAGACGTGCTTCGGGCTACGGATCTCAACGCCAACTTCACCGCGCTCAACAACGGCAAGGTTGGCGGTGGCGTGCAGCTTGTCAACTCTGACGTGTCCACTAGCGCGGCCATCGCCCACAGCAAGCTGGCTACCCCGGCGCTGGTTCCGAAGGCGTGGAGCTACATCAACGCCACGTGCACGGCTGGTACCTGCACGGCAGGGGACTCCAGCCAGGTCACCTCTATCACCTTCAACGCGACGGGCGTGTACAACGTGACGCTGGCCTACACGCCAGCCAACGCCAACTTCGTCGCCCTCGCCGTCAGCCACACGGCGGCGCTCTACTGCGCGACCACCGGACACGCCACGGCGTCACCGCAGTTCCTCGTGCGCTGCTATGACGCCACCGGCGCAGCCACCAATGCTGCTTTCTCGATTCTGGTGATGGACTCCTGATATGGGCGCCTCAGCTCCGTGGTGGATGAGCCTTCCCTACAACCTGAACCCTGCCAACTGGAGCGTGGGCGGGCAGAAGGTCTTTGGCGCCAACTCCAACAACCCCAACGCGGGCAACACGCCGCGCGCCGTTGCCGGAGGCATGGCTCCTGGGCTGGGCAAGTCCACCAGCGAGCAGACCGACAAGGATGCCGCCGACGCGCGCCAGAAGAAGATTGACGACTTCTTCGACGAGCTGAACAAGCCGCTCGACATGAACGACCCGTACGTCAAGAACATCCTGATGAACGCGCGCCAGACCACACTCACCTCGGCCAACAACGCCGGCATCTTCGGCCCGTACAGTCAGAACCTGGCCGAGCAGTCGTTCATCAAGGGCTCCGCAGACCTCCAAGACGCCAAGCAGGGCCGCGCGCTCCAGGCGCTGGGCATGGGCACCAGCCAGTTCAACAACCAGCGCGACTTCAACTACGACGTGGCGAAGGACAAGTACACCAACGAGATGGACCTCTGGAAGTACAACCAGGGCAAGAACCAGGGTCTCGGAGGGCTGATCGGCGGCGGCATCGGCGCACTCGGTGGCGGCCTGCTGGGCGGGCCTGGAGGCGCTACCGCGGGATGGCAGGTTGGCTCTGGCGTGGGCGGCATGTTCGGAGGCGGCAACTCGCCGCCTCCCACATTCAAGCCCGGAGGAGGCTACTGATGGCTCTCCCGCGACTCGACTACCAGCAGCCTGACTACCTGGGCCAGATTGGTGAGGGCGTCGGCGCTGCTGCCAAGGTAGCACAGAGCCTGACGCCGGCCCATCCGCTCGTGCAGAAGTACCTGCGCGCCCACCTCAATGACGGGATGGATCCGCGCGAGGCCGCCATCATGGCCAAGCTGGAGGCGGGCGGACATCTCGGTGGCGACCAGGCGCCCCAGGGCCAGCAGCTCACTGGTGGCAATGTCACCTTCTCCGGCCCCTCCCCTCAGGCGCCGATGGGGAAGGTGAACGCCCCGAAAGCGCCGTCTCCTACGCCAGCCTCTCAGCCTGTGTCGGGCGGGTTCACCGGCCCCCGCGAGTACAGCGACACCGAGACGGTCACCGCTCCTCGCCAGCCGGACCTGAGCGCCCTCAGCCCTCAGCCTCAGGCGCCAGAGGACAACACGCCCATCCTCAACCGGGACGTGCCGACGCTGATGCAGGCGGCCTCTGGCGCGCAGAAGCACAACTCGATGGACACGTACATGAAGCTCTATGCGCTCGGGCTGCGCGGAGACGAGCTGGCCGAGAAGTATCGAGAGTTCGAAGGCATGCAGCCTGTCCGGCAGTCGATGATCAACCAGCGCGACGCCGGCATCAGCAACATGCCGTTCAAGAACAAGATACAGGAGGGCAACCTGAACGCGCGCTGGGCTGGCGTGGACGTGGCGCGCGGCAACTTGGCAACGCGCCAGAACGAGGGCTACCTGAAGGAGACGGCCGACACCGCATGGACGGTGCCGGCGCTCGACAACATCCTGTCTACCGCGCAGACCAACCCCGGCGTGACGCCTGACGAGTTCGACTACGGCACGCGCAAGGCCGCATCCGTCGCCAAGGCCATCCCTCTGGTCGGCAAGGCCATTGGCGCCAGCATGGAGGGCATCGCGGACACGGCGCTCACCGACCAGCAGCGCCAGTTCAGGTCTCAGGTTGCGCTGGCCATGGCGCGCTTCCAGCACCTGATGGTGGGCAGCCAGATCACCGAGGGGGAGCAGGCCCTCATTGACCGGCTGGCGGGCCAGCAGCTCTCCATTCGCGACACCGTGGCCGCGCTCCATGCTCTGCGTATGAGCATGGCTGCCAAGCAGACGCGCGCCAAGGCTGCGTTCCCCGAGGCTGCCGGGCGCATCCCCGACACCACGCCCCAGCAGGCGCTGCCCAAGATTCCGCAGGCGTACCCGACCGACACGGGAGGCGTAGAGAACCTCAACCAGCCTGGTCCTGAGGGACCTAGCCTCGATGACGAGCTGAACGCCAACCCACTGAGGAATCGCTGATGGGCGGCTCCGGCATCCGCATCGGCTCTGAGGGGGCCAACGAGGGCATGGCTCCGGGCGATTTGAGCGCCTTCGACTCAGCCCCTCCGACACCGGACCCTCAGAAGCAGCGCGTGGACGAAATCATGCGCGCCGCTACCTGGGGCGAGGACTTGACTCCCTATCTCACGCCGGGCTTCCAGCCAGTCGGCCGCCACGTCAACCGGCGCATTCGAGGGCCCACGCTTGACCTGCGTCCGGGTGGTGATCAGCCCATGGCGCCGCCTGCGCTGCCGGAGATGGACTCCTCCCTCCCCGCGCCTGCGTCTCCCAGCTCCTGGCTGCGTGACTGGCAGAACAGCGACTTGGGCATGATGGCTGACCAGCCCTCCAAGCTCACCCCTCCGTTGCCGGCGCCCCCAGCGGATGTGGACTGGCGCCAGAAGCGAGACCAGGCAGAGGCCCAGATGCGTGTGAGCCCCCAGCGCATCAACACCATGGCCAAGGCGCAGCTCCCAGCAGCCAAGGGTGCCAAGGGTCCTGCGATCCAAGGCCAGATGAACTCCCCCTCCCGCCCCGGCACCAACCCGAAGACGGCGCTTCCGCTCTACTTCGCCAAGGCAATGGGCTACGCGGTACCAGGAGAATCGGGTGACGAGGAAGAGGCCAAGTTCGCCGCTGCCAGCCACAAGGCTCTCCTCAAGATGACCAAGGGCATGACGGTCGCCAGATTTCTCCAATCACACCAGAGCCCCAAGACGCGCGATCTCTTCGGCAAGTACCTCGACGCCGAGCTGGCCAAGGGCGCCAAGCAGGCCCAACCTGTGGTAAATACACCCGAGCTGGCCACCACCAGCCGGCTGCCAGTGCAACCCATCTAGGAGGTACGCAAATGAAGAAGCTGCTCGCCATTGTCTCTCTCACCGCCCTCACAACCCTCATCGTGCTGGGGGGCATGGCCACCACCGCGGCAGCGCCGGCCCTGTTCGCGAACATGACCTCCGCGGCGGCGCCGACCGTTTCCACCCCGCTGACCGTCACCACGACCAGCCAGGCGTACTTCGTGCCCCTCGGGTACATCCGGCTCGCGTGCTCTACCGATGTCTACTACAAGGTCGTCTCGTCCAGCTCCGGCACCGTGGCGACCACCGACTCGCTGGCTCGCGGCCCGCTGTCCGTGAATGGCGTCGAGGTGGCGCGGCCGACGTGGATCAACATCACGAGCAACCAGTGGCTGGCGCTTCTGCTGCGGTCCGGAGTGCAGGGCTACTGCGTCATCGAACAGCCCAGTGTGGACGGCCTGGCCGGTTCCTTCACCACCCTGTCGGCATCGAGCACCTTGGCCGTGACTGGCGCCTCCACCTTCGCCTCGACCGCGTACATCCAGGGGGCCACAACCATTGACGGCGCGCTGGGCTCTGGCGGTGTCATCTCGGGCACCTTCGACGGCGGCACCGCACGGCTGGGCGCCACCTCGGCCACCTCGCTCGACCTGCCTTCTTCCACCCAGCTCACCGCCATCAAGTTCGGCTCCATCACCTTGGGCGGCCAGTCGCCCTCCACCGGTACCGCCACTGTGCTCTCCGGCATGAAGTGCAACTGTACTCCCGAGACCAACACTACCGACAGCGCGACCAAGTGCAACGTCTCATCGACCACCCTGACGGCGACTGGGCCGAACAGCAGCGTCGGCGTCATCAACTACCTCTGCGTCAAGTGAGAGGCACCATGCACAAGCTCATCTGCCTGATCACGCTGCTGGCCGTGCCCGCGCTCGCCACCGAGGGCGTGCCCGAGCAGACCATCATCACCTCTGACAGTGCAGTGGCTACTGCCAGGTTGACGTTGGGCTACCACTACATCCGCTGCATCGGCACCAACACCTTCAGGCTGGAGGCTAGCCAGACAGCGGCAGAGAATGAAGACGGCAGTGGCATCCGGCTCCAGGCAGGCGTCATCTGGCCTTTCAAGGTGCTAGGCAACGCGCGCTGGATTGGCGTCCGTTCGGTCAGCGGCGCCAGTGGTTGCTACGTGTACGCCACCGACAACCCCAACCCCTCCCCACTGGGAATCGCGTCTCAGCTCCAGTTCAGCACCGTTCAGCTCGATGGGGCGGGCATCGGCACGGCTACTGTGGCCTCCGGTTCGGTCTGCGTCTGCTCAGGCGCCTCTACAACTCTGCACGTCGCCTGTCAGGTCAGTGGCACGACGCTGAGCCTGGCCGGCTTTGCCGGGGACACCGCCTCGTACATCTGCGTGTCATGATCTCCCTGCTCCTCATGCTGGCGTTGTCGGGGTCCTGTGAGCGCGGGGGCAAGGGCGCCCAATGCGTCACCTGTGACCGCTCCGAGCGCGGCGTCTATGTCTGCAAAGGCGTCTGCTACCAGAGCGCTCGGAAGGCAGACGGCGGCTATCGCGCTGAGCATCTCCAGCAGGAGGACAAGGACGAGGATGTGGCGAAGTCGAAGGTAGACGCCGAGGCCAAGGAGAAGTGCCCGTGAAGCCTCTTGGCCAGGTGGATGTCTCTCATATCACGGCAGGCATCATCACCGCGGTGCTGATCGGTGGTGGCGGGGTCATCTGGGGCCTGGTGAAACCCGAGCCCAAAGCTGACACCGAACGGGCTGTGGAGCTGGCCATCATGAAGCGGGACATCGCGGATCTGAAGGCCGGCATGCAGCGCGTAGAAGAGGCCGTCGTGAAGCTGGCTGACGACCGCTCGGGCACCAAGACGGCCAAGGGCCACTAGCTCAAACGTCGCTCTCGCGCCGTCCAGTCTTCACGTCCACGAGGAAGCGCCACTCTCGGCCCTCGATGACGTGAGGTTGCTCCATTGCCTCTCTCACCACAGGCACCACATCATCGACGATGCCCTTGTGGCACTCGACCAGGAAGGCGTCGTACCACTGCTTCACGAGTAACGCTTCCCCACCAAACCTGGCGAGCGTGCCTGGACGCCCCTTCCGCCCGCTCCCCAGCGTCAGCCACGCGAGCCCGTGCACCTCGGCCGCCGTGGTCTGGATGGGCCAGTTGGCGACGGTCTGTAGCTCTGGCGTCGCCGGATAGGTCTTCCTGCACATCAGCACGCGAGATTCCGACCACCCCAACCTCGCGACCCGCTCCAGCTCCTCGTACCACCACTCCACCGTTCGCGCGTATCGCTTCCTGAGGCCCGCGTGCAGGAGCGCCGCCGTGCTGAAGGCCATGTCCTGATCGGCCTCCAGCATCTGCCTGTAGAAGGTGTTCAGCTCACAGCCATACTGGAAGGCGAGGTGGCCCACCTTCGCGTCTTGGCGGGCCTTCTTCTTGATGTGCTGGGTTGGCTTGGTGCAGGCGCCTTCGCACTTGCACCGGCCCATGTGGGCAGGGAGCGAGAACAGGAACTTCGCGTCCTCGGTGTACACGTCTCCGGCTTCCAGCGCCGCAGCGAGCACCGGGTCCCCGTTAATGGCACGGGCGACCCACAGCTCAAGCTGGCGATAGTCCGCTCCCACTAAGCAGTAGTCATCGCTCCGAGCGGAGCACATGACTCTCATACTTGGGATCGCTCCGCTAAGCGATGCCACCTTGCCTCCGCAATGCTCCTCCAATAGCGCACACGCTCACGCCGAAACGCTCGGCAATAGCGCGATAGGTGGCACCAGCTCTCCGCAACTTGAGCACTTGGCGCTCTTGCTTGTCGCTCATCACGCGGCGCGAATTGGCCTCTCCCACTGCATGTGGAGGAGGACTCCCGCGACCACGCGCCCACATATCGCGAACGTTGTTCTGATGCGTGCCTAGGTAGAGATGGCCTGGGTTCACGCAGAGCGGCACGTCGCACTTGTGTAGCACCCACAGCCCGTTCGGGATTGGTCCTCTATGCAGGAGCCAAGCAACACGATGCGCTTTCTGCATCCTACCAGCGTGCCGGACTTGGCCGTAGCCGGTAGGGCCTGGCGAGCGGATCCAGATCCAACACTTAGTATGCAAGGGCCCGGCCCGGCGCTCGTACTTCGAAGAGAATGGCTCCCGCCATGATCTAGGCATCAGAGTCTCCTCGCCGCGCACATGACGCGCATGCTGGGAATCGCGCCAGACAGGGAGGCCATCTACTGGCCCTTCAGCTCGTCGAGCTGGTCACGGAGACTCTGGTTCTCTGAGTCCAAGTCATTGATGGTCTTCTCGGTCTCCTGGTCGTAGAGGTGTTGCTCACCCTTCAGGTAGCGCTTGTGCTCCTCTACCTGCTCCAGCAGCCACAGCAGCTTGCTGGCCTCGACAGGCACCGTCACGAGAGCGTGGGGAGAGGAGACCGCTTGCGCCTTCCAGGCGGCGTGGCGCAGCTCATCCATGTCGTGTTGATTCAGGTCCATGTGCCTAGCCGTTCGGGTAGTTGCTGTGGATCCACTTCTGCACTTCGTCGGCAGCGTCCAGATAGTCACCGCTCACGTCGGCATCTCCCTCTTCCTGGCCTGGCTGGTAGGTCTGCCAGATGCGACGCTGGAGGTGCTTGGGTAGCTTGAACCAGTGCTTCTTGCAGCCCCACATCGCCGGGGGCACCTGAGCGCCACAGCCGGGCCAGTGACAGGTATGGTCCCGCGTCTGCCCCGCGCGCGCCACATGAGCTACTTTCTCTCCGATTGATGCCATTTCACTCCTCCTTCGTTTTCGGCCAAGTTGAGGTGTTCGGTCTCTTGGTGGTGGTGCGCATGGTGTCGGTTTGCGCTGCCCCGATTTCTGGCCGGAGCCTGCCGTCGTCACCGAGAGCTTCGTCAGTCAGCTTGGAGACCACAAAGGTAGACAACGCCTTGGCCGGCGCCGTTGCCTGCCAGAAGGCGCGGATGATCTTCTTGGCATCAGCCGGCGTCGCTGGGTTCGCCAGCAGCATGAGCAGGGCGCCCTGGTTGACAGCACACAGGCCCGTCTTGGTCCACATGGCGCGGTCGCGCGCGGGTGGATCGGGCAGGTTGAATCGGGAGATGGATGAAGTGGCGTGCCTCTTGAACAACAGGCTCCTCATGTGGTCAGGAGACGCCCTGAAGGCTGGGATGTTCACCAGCTCCATCAGCTTCGCCTTCCGCTCCTTGATGAGCGCGTACAGCTCCCAGGCCAGTCCCACGCGCGCTAGGGGGTCCAGCCAGATGCCGTTCTCGTACATCTCGGCAGCTTGCTGCGCCAACCCCATTCTGAACTCATACAGCCTCTTGACTCTGGGCTCCTGCCCCGCCTCCTCAGCGACCATGCCCTCGTAGGCTCGCATCGTTTCTATGCAGTCCTGAGCGTTGTAGCGTTTCAGCTCCTCCATATTCCTGGTGAAGACGAGTCCTTTGTCGTCATCCTCGATGGAGCGCTTGGCGCCAGGATCATCGGACTCCGGGTCATCCTCTTCGGACTCCTCGGGGTCAACCGTTTCTGGGTCCTCTTGAACGTCGAGCGGATTGAGCCCCAGCTCCTTCCAGGGGATGGCATCATCGTAGATGCTGGCCAGGTATGCGAGGGAGGCTGGCGACACGGTGACCAGCGCCTTGCGCATGTGCAGCGTGTCCATCAGGTCAGGCATCTCGAATCCATGCCTCGCCAGCACGGGCCGGTCGAACCAGGGACCATTCTGGGTGACCACGGTGTTCGACGCCATCACCTCTTTGGCGGCAGCGATGAGATGGGCGTTCCGGTGCTCGTAGGCGAAGGAGAGGCCCCACTGGGCGTTCCCGAGCCCGATGGTGCGGAGGCGGGCGCGGAGGGGGTCCTTGCCTGTCCAGCGTTCACCTGGGGAGCGAGGAGCTGTCTCCACATCCACAGCAACACGTTTCCCATCGGCAACCCCATAGATGTCCTCCACCGTTGGTGAGGTGATGAGCTTCGACGGCCCCTCACGCAGCTTCCCAGTCAGCAGCCGCTTGAACCTCGCCAGGTCCACCGAGAAGGCGCCCCAAGCGTAGGGCTCGCGGAACAGGGCGAAGGTGGGGGGCCAGGTCCAGATCCACCGCGCGCCAGTGACGGGATTCTCTCTCACGAAGCCTCGGCCCTTGTTGATGCCGCCTTTGGGAAGCTTGGTGTTGGCCCATTGGGCGTACCCGCGCGCGGCCCACTTCCCCATCACCAGCGCTGGCAGGTTGCCGTAGCGCGCGATCTGGGATTCAAAGGCTGGTCGGCAGCACTTCAGAGCCTTCCCCATCAGCGCCTCCGTCTTCCCCTGCTGGGGAGGCATGCAGGCGATGACGTTGAGGGTGATGGCGGTATGCGTGGAGAGGCCGGCTTGGTCTTGCTCCAGCTCCAGTTGCTTGCCGGTCTGGCCCTTGAAGTTGATTCCACAACGGGCTTCATCGGCGCCCGGTGATTCCCCCACTCGAATCCAGGTGGGGTTCGGCACGGTGTCCATGAGCACCGGGTTGTGTGCCTTGCCCTCTCTCGCCAGAGGGCACTGAGCGCACTGGGCACCGTACTTGAGAGGATCACCTCGCACGTTTACACCAACATCCAGCAATGCACGGCGCGTCCTTCGGCCATCTAGGGTCTGATTGGTACCAGTCCACTGGAGGCGTCGTGCAACCAAACACCCAGCAAGTAGTGGCACCGCAGACCCGACATACCAGCATGTAGCCAGCTAGCCCCGCATGCTCTATCGCGTGGGCTCTGGCATGGTCTCCATGCACTGGCGGATACCCGCCAGATCGGCGCGGGAACCTACTCAGGTCTGGGTAGCAGTTCTCCATGATTAGTGGGCGCCCAGCTTGGTGGGGTCACCGCGCATAGGGGTTGCTAGTGGGGTGCTCAGTCAGCTCCAGATTCTCTCGCGGCACCATGTGGACTACGCCGGGAAAGGCCCAGCCCCACAAGAACATCACCGGCACCGGATTCTCGGCTGCCTCCACGTACCCGATGGCGCCGCGGAATGGCGTCTTCCCAACCACGCGCACCACTACGCCGACTGGGATCTCGTTCATGGCTAGCGGGCCTGTGGATGGTGCCCACGCACCTTGCGGGCATAGGTCGCCGTGCTGGTGCATCCTGGCTTGCCGCAGGCACACTTCAGCTCGATGGCGTTCTTGGTGACGCTCACCAGCTCCCAGATGGGCCGCTCGGTTCCCTCTTGGGACACGTCGTCAATGAGCACCACACCAGTGCCCTTGGAGGCGACGATGAGCACCTCGACAGGAGGCCCCCACGACTTCACCACCGCGATGCCAGTGGTCATGGGGGCACGGTCGCCGGGGAGGAGGTCGTGGCTAGGCATCGATCACCACCCGAGTGCATGTGATGATGTCACCCACAAAGATGTCTCTCCGGTCCTGGAGAGCTAGCTTCACCTTGTCGATAGCCTCGCGCTCAGCCTGGGCTACGGCATCTCCGAGGTTCCACTCAGGGCCGTAGGGTCCTCCCTCCACGGTGACCGTGACGGTCACCACGCACCGGGAGGTCTTGCTCTTGAGCGTGCTCACTTCTTCCCGCCCTTCTTGCCGCAGTTGGCCTCGTGCCGCTTCCCGATCTCTGCGAGGCGCTCCAGCTCTCGGCGCTCTGCCTTCTCCACCACCTTGGCGGCGGCTTGCAGCTCACGCGCCTTCTCCAGATGGCTGAGGTCGTCAGCAGCCTTCTTGGCCCGCCGCTCCTCCAGGAGCTTGGTCACCTCGTTGTGCACGTCCGCCAGGTGCTCGCGGTCTTCCTTGGTGGTCTCGGTGGTGGCGAGGAAGAGGGCGTAGTAGGTGCCGGCAGAGTCACACCCCTGCACCATGTGCTTTACGATGTAGCCGCGATTGGACTTCTTCTCCGCCCACTCGTTGATCGCCTCTGCCAGCCCCAGTGCCGACCCCGCTGTGAGGGACACCGAGAGGCATCCCGAGTCGTACCGGCCATCTGGCGACTGGACGTTGATGTAGCCAGGCCACTCATGGATGCGCTTCTCTTCGAACCGCTCAGCGAACTCGTCAGGCGAGTAGATGCGCGTCTTGCCGTCCGCGTCGGTGACGGCAAGGTCGCCGGCCTTCAGCCCGGCGTCCGGGTTGTCGGTGGCGGCGACTTCGACCTTCGCCTCGCGCTGCTTGGGGACCCAGATTTTCATGGTGCAACCTCGCTCTTCTTCTGCGCGTCGTACTCCTCGGCTGCGCGAAGGATCCAATTGTCCATCAGATCTTTCTGGGAGATTCCCGTCTCCCTGCTGATGCGCCGGAGCGCTACGGCGGCGTCTCCCCGGACAGTGAACCCCACCGCGACTTGGTGCTTGGGCTTCTGTGCTGGGGAAGGGATGAGCGGCCGAGACGGCTTGGGTTCGTCAGCCATTGGTGGCCTCCATCTCGGCCGCCATCATCTGATACTTGGTCTCCTTCAGGCACTGCCGCAGCCCCTGGCCGTCCTCGCCGGGGTCGGCTAGCATCTTGGTCAGGTTGGTCTGCTGCTGGGGCGGCAGGTCCTTGAGCGTCCACGTCGTGACCGGCTTCATGTAGCAGGCCAGCACCTTCTCGATGGGCTGGGTCCACTGCACGCCGCGCAGGTACGCCTCCACCTTGGCGGCGTCCAGGTCGTTGATGGTGAGGGGGGCATCAGGCGCCCGGTAGTTGACGGCCTTGACGGGAACTCGGACGCCAGCCAACACTAGCTGCTTGGAGCCCTTCTCCCCCCAGGGCTGGCCGGTCTCGATGACCAGCTTCTTGAGGCCGGAGATCTCGTCGTCGTTGCCCACGATGAGCTTCTTGGCGGTCTCCAAGCTCTTGAGTGTCGCGTTGATGAAGACGAGAAGAGGGGCGCACTCGGGCGTCCCAAGGAGCCGGGCGGTGAGCTGCTGTACGCCCTGGATGAACAGGGCGGCGCTGTCGGTGAGGAGGGGGAGGGTCAGCATGGGAGGGGGCTCAGACTTCACGAGGCTCCCAGCGTTGCTCACCTCAACGTTCTGGAGCACTTCGACCTCCGAGTTCCCATGCGAGAAGCGCGGCTCCTCAGCAGGCGCCACCCTCGTAGCGCTGCTCATGTCGAACGCCTCACACGGCACGAGCTTGGGCGACGCCTTGTTGGCCTTCTCCAGCAGCGCCCTCCGGTTCTCCTTCACGTCCTTGAGGCTAGGCTTCGCCTTCTTGCTCTTGGCTGCCATGTTCATGTCTCCTTGGGTTTGCACTACGCAGGGCACCAACCAGATCCCCGTGAGGCCACGGGTCCGACTTGCCGAAGGTCTTGTATGCCTGATGCCCTGCGTACTACACCGGCTCGCGCCCACCTCATCACGCGGCAGTCGGGAGGTCCCCCTGCCGTAGGCGCGAGCCGGCAACCTGCTACTTGCGCCGAGCCGGCAGCCCGTTTCCCTCCAGGGCCTCGGGGATGATCCAGCGGTCGATGGTGTTCTGGTCCTTGTGGTTGGGGAACTCCAGCTTCTCCTTCTCCGAGACCTTCTTCAGGCCCTCGTAGGCCGTCACCACCTGGCCGTCGTGGGCCATGATGTACTGCTTCAGCTCCTCGGGGTTGATGATGACCAGGGTCTCACCGTCCTTGCCCTTCTTCTTGGCCTTGTTGCCGGTGTACACCACCTCCTGCTCGATCCAGGTCGGCTCGAACTCGTCGCCACACGCCCGCGCGAACGCCATGCACCCATTGGCGCTCTCATAGCTGGCCACTCCGGTCTGGGCGTTGGGCTCGCCGTCCAGGAAGAACATCGGGAACGCGCGGCCCTTCGGCGTCCCCTCCTCCAGGTTCAGCGGCTCCAGTTGCACGGTGACGTAGCTGGCGCCCCCCTCGTTGGGCTGCTTGATGGTGACCGTGTTGCCGAGCACCTTGAACTGGCGCTCGCCGGGCTCACGGGTGGGGAAGTCGGCCTGCTTGATGGTGACATTCTTCGAAGAGATCTTCTCGCCTGCGCTGGGGCTCATCTTGTTTCCTTGCTTGGGTTGATGGTGGGACTACGGGAAAGGCGGCACCCTACTCGTCTAGCTCCTGACAGATCGTCGGTAGACCCAGAACTAGACACGCCGGCTGCCAACTGGCGTGGCTTGACGGGCCTACCGCTTCCGCTTGTACGTGAGCCCGCCCTTGGGGCTGGGCACGCCCTTGGTCTCGACCTTGCCGACCTTCACGAGGCCGCGCAGCACCTTGCGGATGTACTGCCGGTTGGCGCCAAGCGCGGTCGCCAGCTCCTCGGTGGTGCGTGCCTTCTTGCGCAGCAGCTCGTTGATGCTCTTCTGAACTGCGCCTTCGCCCTTCTTCATTGGTGCTTCTCCTGTGTGGGCATGGGAGCCCGGTTGTAGCGTTCACTCTCAGGAGTGAGCGCAAGATGGTAGAGCTGCCCGGCACCCGGCCATACGAACCACGCATACTCGGTGGCGTCGGTGCGCGTGACGCGATTCTTGGCACCGCACTTGATGCACAGCGCCGGCAGCGTCTTGGTGTCTGCCGGGTAGGTGGCCTGCGTGCCGCAATTGGGGCACTTCGCCTTCACACAGAAGCTCGGGCGGTTAGGCAGCACGTATACGTCAGCCGGGTGCTTCTCCCACCACCCCGCGCGCTCCTCGCTGCCGAGGAAGTTGAGCCGCAGCAGGAGCGCCGTCCACTTGGACAGCATAAAGCACCTGTCCGCGAACTGCTGAGCGAGCTTGTAGGGCGGGTTACCGAGAGCGACATTGAAGCCTCCCATGTCGGCAGCCAGACATACAACCTCGTCTCCCAAGAAGTCTTCTTCCCACCACGCCGTGTCAGACCGCATCACGCGGTCTGGGCGGAGTTTCTTGTCTACTGCTGTCCAGATGATGTCCCCAGGCCCGACAGCCTCAATGATTGCTCCGGTGCCGGCTCCGGGCTCCAGCCAGAAACCGGGGGGCAGCCTCACAGCTTCCAGCAGCCGGCGCACGCACCACGCCGGGGTGGCGTAGAAGTCGTCTTCGTTGCGCTCGCTGCCTCTACCTGTGGCGCTCATGCCGCCTTCACCTCGAACTCGTCAGCCTCGGCGTGGTAGAACCACCAAGGCGAGGGCTCATTGGCGTCCTTGCTCACGAACTGGCGTCCCCGCATCTCGTTGAGCACGCTCGCGGTCATGGTGGCGGTCAGAGCGTCCACGCCGTCGATGATGAGGCGTTGCTTCTGGTAGCCGGTGGCGATGACCTTCATGGCCTCCACCCACCTACTTGATACCCCATCGACATCATCATGCCGGTGAGATCGTACTCTTTATCATTCAGCCCCCCCACGCCCCTCCCTCCTGATGGGATGAATGAATAGGACGGCTTTGGATTCACGTACATCTGGTCGATAGCGGTGGGCTTCCCATCCTTGCCCTTCCACTTCACCGTCTCGCGGACCACGCGGAAGTTGTGGCTCGTGTTCTTGGGCCACTCCTTGGCACCACCATGGACGCTCAGCGTGTCGTCAAACTCCCCCTGCTTGGCCGGCGGGGGCTTCTGCACCTTGGAGACGTGGCCTTCCCAGAACATGTGGCACGGGAGCGCCTGGAACATCACGCGCACGTCCAGGAACTGGGCCTTAAGGATGGTCCACAGGTTCTGGCTGCCGTACGCATTCGTGGTGCTGCCGCTGTCGGTGACGATGCCAGTGGGGTCTCCAAACAGGCAGCGTTCGTGGTAGTTGCACATCGAGGTGAAGGAAGACATCACTACTGCGTGCGTCTCCTTGGGGTCCTTCATCTTGCCGAGCAGATGCTGGCGCAGCAGCTTCATCCCCTTGAGCCAGGAGTGGTTGTAGCTGGACGCGCTGGCCATCGCGGCGTTGATCTCTTCATCCATCTTGATGATGTCGAGCCGAGAGCGCACGTACTCGATGGTCTTCATCGGGATGCCGGCCAGCTCCATGATGCTCCGGCCGTCCGGGGGGTTGCGCGGGAACACGCGATCCATGCACGCCGTGTCCAGGGCGATGATATGCAGATGCGCAGGGTCGCTGACCACGCCGCCGTGCTGCTGCCAGGGCCAGAGGCCGAGAAGCGACATGACCTCGAAGGTCGTCTTCCCTTCTTTGCTCTCCATGAGCACCAGAGGCTTGATGAACGGATCCTCTGCGTACTCGGCCATCGTCATGCTTTTCAATGGGTCACCAGATGAAAGGATGATGGCTTCTACGTGTTGGGCTTCACGTTGTCAAGCGCCCCGACCATCTTGGTAACGCGCTCGGTAATCTCGCGGGCCAAGATGTCGAGATTACTGAGGCGGATGTTCAGCTTGCCCTCGCGAGACAATGACTCGTCGAGGCGCAATTGGAGGTTGCCGGCATTCTCACAAGCGAGCAGGCGCTCCTCTTCGGAGTCGTTCAGCTCGACGTACAGCGTGCGCACGGACTCCTCCAGCTCCCTGATGCGCTCCAGAGCGCGCTCGTAGTCAGAGCGGACTGGAGGGCCGGATGGGAGGGTGATGGGCCGCTTAAGGGCGGGCACACGCAGGTATGCCACCTCGTCGATTAGGTCAGAGATAGCACCTTTGAGGCCAGCGCCCACGCGCCCATAGGCATCATCGCTTTCCCAGCCATCCTGGGATGAGCCACCGCCCTCAGCATCCAGCCCACGCTGATGCAGCTCCACCAGCCGGCGCACGCGATCCAGGTCTATTTCCACCAGGCACCCCGTACCGCTCCGGCCGGCTGCCCATTGACCACGAACTCGGTAGCCGACGAGCGCCCGAACTTGCACAAGTTGATGAAGTCGCAGTCTACGGCAATGAACTGGCCCCCATCCCCGCTCACCAGGCGGCGGCAGGCAGTGGGGTTGCGCTTGGCCATTTTCTCAGCAACCAGTGCTGGCAGCTCCCAGAAGGGAGGACCGGCGCGGAGGTTTCCTGGCGCCTTCCTCAGCTCACTCTCCACCTCTTCCAGCTCTCTGCGCCGCTGCCGCACCCGTTCCAAGTCGCGCGCGAACCATTCGAGCTGGTACGGCTCGATGGTGATGAGGAAGCGCTCGAAGGAGCACTTGGCGCCGCTGTAGCCCTTCTGCACCACATCGAGCACGATGCCGATGGGTGCCTTGATGACCTTCAGCGTGCCAGCCTCGATGGCCTTGGTAACCACCAGCATCTGCTTGAGGAGCTGGCCGTGGTTGGCGTTGTAGTGGGCATACACGGCCGAGGGCTTAGAGCTTGTCGTCTTCGCCTCCCCGATGGCCTCGGCGTTGGCGAAGTCGGGATACATGGAGAGGTCATCGAGCCGGTTGGTGTGCACCTCAGTCGAGCCCTCAACCGTGACGATGGGACCGACCTCCAGCTCGGCAGCCAGCACCTTGGGCTTGGGCAGCTTGGAGTAGTGGGCGATGTACTGGGTCAATATGTTGCAGGCTTCCTGCTCAGCACCGATTGGAATCGGGAGAGGCTGACGCGCAGCTTCCCGGGTCACCGCGTTGTAGATAGATTGCCAGTTGTCGGAGAAGTTGTTGGAGAACCAACGGGCCCGGCCAGCGTGGAAGAGGAGACCAATCGCCTTGGCTCTTGGGGTCTCTTTCTTGCCGGCCTTCTCAATGTGGCGGACGAACTTGAAGACGAATTCTTGCTCGCACCTAAACATCTCTTGATCACCAGAGTGCCAGCCGTATTGGGAGGGGCCGGAGTCGTTGGGCTTGGTCATTGCTTCCCCCAGCGTTCTAGGAACGCCCAGATGTCCTCTGTTCGCAGCTCTTTTAGCAGCGCAACAAATGCACGTCGATCCAACCTCACCGTGGCGGTGCAACCATCAACATGGATGTGTGGAGGTTCCACTACCAGCTCCATGTAGATGGGGTCTCCCCGCTCGCTAGTCTCCAACCAGACGTGGTACATCTCCCATCGCGGAGTGCCGTCTTTGGCGTTCTCAACCTGTTGCCGACCATAGGCGAGGCTGATCTTGGTGCTCATGGCTTCCTCTCGTACAGCCGCCTCATCTCCTCTTGCTTCTCCAGCGACATCTGGGCCAGCGTAGTCACTGGCTGCGGCGGCTTGGTCAGCGTTTCCAGCTTGCGTTGGATGTCAGCTCTCAGCGACTTGCTGTACTCGCTTTTGGGGTCTGCTGGACGTGGGTTGATGCGGTACGCGGCGCCGCGCTTGTGGAAGGGGGGCATGGCTTAGGGGTCCTCGTCGGCCGGCCTGTAGCGGCAGGGGCAGGCAGGGTCCAAGCAGGGCCGGTCACAGGGCTCGAAGTCGAGCGGCGAGGGCACGTTCATCACCATCAGGTCGTAGGTGTCGAACTCGGGCTCGCTAGGGAGGGGGCCGTGGTTGCCCTTGTTGACTTGGCGCATGAACTTGTCAGCGCCTCGGGCCAGGTCAATCTCGGAGAGCCCCGCGTCAGCCAGCAGCTTGGTCATCCCTGGTGATGCCTTCTTGGGTGTCGGCATCACTCATCCTCCAAGAAGGTGTCGTCCATAGGGTTCCACGAGCTGGTCTGGAGTCTCTGGTGGCCAAGGGGCTTGAGAGGAATCTTGGCGGCAATACCGGAGAGGTCGCCGTCACGAGGACACTTCTCCAGAAACAAACCGTTGCGCATGACTTGTGGCTTGAGCTGCGGCTTGGGATAGCGGAACGGCTTCACGTCGGTCACCGGCATCGGCATGTACGTGCCGGCCGGCATCCAGCCGTTGGCCGGGGCCTCAATCTTGTGCGTGTGCTCCTCCAGCATCTCTCTGGGGAGCGCCATTGAGTTGATGATGTCACGCATCAGCTTGTTCCGGAGGTACTCCATCTGGTCGGCAGTGGGCAGCAGTGGTTCGAAGGTATTGCGCTCCAGGATGCTCGCCGCCGTCGCGGTCATGGGCTTGGCAGCGCGCTTCTCGTCCTGGCCAGGATCTTCACCATACAGCAGCTCACGAGCCTCCTTCACGTACTTGGCGCCGTAGGCAGCCAGCTCGGGAGGCACCTCGAATGTGGGCTGGCCATGCTTCACCGCATTGTCGTAGATGCTGCCAGCTTTGGACTCCCTGCTGGCTTCCTGTGCCCGTGCCCCGTCCAGGCACTTGCCGCCGTGGTTCTGCGCCAGCGCGCACGGATACGTGAACGGCCAGGTCGGCTTGCCACACTTGGCCTTGGCCGGCTCGGGAGGGAGAAGCTCCAACGCGATTGCGTTGTAGCAATCAGTCTCCCCCTTGTATTTGCCACTCATGCATCGGATGCTGATCGGGTAGGTGCCATGGACGCGCACCTGCTCTACGATGCCGACAACCTCTGGGTACTCGCGCACGCGCACCCTGTCGCCCACCTTGAAGGCTGGCGCTGGGGGCTTGGCCTCGCTGGGGCGGGAGACCAGCTCCAAGCCAGAAGCCATCCATCGCGAGCGTCCTTGGCCTTCGAACATGCACACGAGATGGCCGAACTGGGGATCATGCGTCACGGTGTACATGTTGCGATTGATCTTCTCGACTCTACCCGTAACGCCCTCCCACGTACCCGGCACCGTCACGCGCACCACATCGCCAACCTTGAAGTCGCTCATCTGGGGGTCCTCGCTGATCTTTTGGCCTTGGTAATAGATGCCGTCTGGAGTGCACCAGACCATTGCAGGCGCTACAGAGCCCACCCAGTCTATGCCGGCCTGAGTTCCCGTACAGGATGGTGGGTGGCCCTCCACCAGACAGCATGGGTGACCGAGCACATCAATCTTGCCACACCTCATGATGCTACCTCCATCCCCATCTCGCTCATCTCGGCGTAGTAGCCGGCCAGCGCCTCGGCGTCGCTCACGGTGTTGGCGTTCATGGCCTCTCGATAGGCCCCAGCATCCTGCATCGCTGGCATGCTGGCTTCTTGGGCCATGAGCTTGCTCGTGGAGCGGCGCCAGACCACCTCGTCCGCTGAATCCTTGAGAAGCACATGCTGCCAGGTGATGGGCTCGGTGATGCCGAGACGATGGAGACGAGACCTGGCTTGTATCATCTTGAAGGGCACCGGGTCTTGGTAGTGCATGATGCCCTGACTGGCGATGCCCTGAAGGTTGAGTGACTGTCCCGCGCTGTCGATTGTGGCCACTATACCGATTGCTTTTGAACGCGCAAGGGCTATCGCGTTGGCACGTTGCAAGTCGCTCATCTCACCATGGATGAGGACGCATGGCGTGCCCTCCTCGTTCAACTGGCGTGCCATGATGCCGGCATGAGCCTTCTGCCAGGTGAAGAGGAGGAAGCGCTTGGCGGCATGCGCCAGCTCCACACAGGGCTGGATCTTGGCCTCTAGCGTGGCCAGCAGGGCGTCGTAGAAGGAGCAACCTGGCACCTTCAATGCGCTCGCACGCATGGCCTGGGTGGCGTGGGGGTCGGGCTCCAGCCAGACCGGCACGTCGGTCATCGGGGGCAGCTCCTGGGCCACATCTCGCTTCTCGCGGCGCACTAGATAACAGGAGAGGCGGGTTCTCAGTTCCTCGGCATGGCTCACACCTTTGGCGACCCAGCCATACTGGCCTTGGTGCCCATCGGCGTACCGGGCTTCGAAGTCGTGCTTCCTGCCGAAGCGGCCCGGCAGCAACAGGTCGAGAATGAACCACCAGTCGCGCGGCGTGTTCCAGGCCGGGGTTGCTGAAATCCCTAGGCGATAGGGCACCATGCGGGCCATAGAGAGGGCTTCCTGGCTTCTCTTCGCCTTGGAGTTCTTGACCTCATGGCACTCATCGATGATGAGCATCGAGGTAGCGGCTTGTGGAATCTCTGGCAGGAGGTCATAGCTCGTGATGACCCATCGTGCTGAGGAGGCTTTTTCCCGTTGCATCTTCCAGCTCTTGGCGCCCTTGGGGAGCATCAAGGCAAAATTCGCCTCACCGGCCTTCTCCAGCTCCTCGACCCAGGTGTACCTGGCCCGGCCCGGCGTCACGATGATGACCCGCTTGCAGTTGCGAAGCTTGGCGAGCGTGATGGCCTGGCGGCTCTTTCCAAGTCCCATCTCGTCAGCGAGAATCGCACCCTGGGCCCATTGCTGGATGATGTGGAGGTACTCGATGCCCTGCTGCTGGTAACCGCGAATCTCGCCCTTGATGCGCATTTGCTCCAGCAGCAGAGGCGCCGGCAGCTCGTAGTCCCTCCAGTCGCGAGGCTTTTCGGCTCCGACGACTTTGCAGGCAGCCGCCACCGCATCGATGTAGCCGTAGACGTAGGGCTGACCGTTGGGGGCCTTGGCGACCTTCAAGCCAGGGATGGCCAGGTTCTCGATGCTCTCGACATCGAGCGCCCAGGTGCGGTTGTCGGGGAGGAGGCGGGGCTGGTTAGGCATGGTGTCGGGCGCGCTCCAACACGGTGTGAATGGCCAGCTTAATGTGGCTGCGTGCGATGATGGCATCCTTGTGCGCCTCCATCACAGCGATCATGGCGCGCTCGAATCGCTTCTTGCGACGCTGGCCACGATGCTTGAGGCGAAGATCTCTCGCCATCTGACCTAACTGAGACCTGGCCAGCACCATCTCCATCCCCGAAATTGCCTCGCCGTGAACGGGACAATCCCAAGTATCTCGGTAGGGGCTGGGGACCAAATAGACGCGATCAGTAGCGCACGTCTCGATCTTGGTCTCTGCACGCCGCAGCCACTTCCTCATGCTGGCCTGGCCCATTACGCGCTCGCCTTCCCTTCGTACTTAGCTTTGAGCCTTACCAGCTCGGCACGCTCGGACGCTTCTGCCTCCTCAGCGATGATCTCAGCTACCCGCGCTCGGTAGCGAGTCAGCGCATCATCCCAGCATTCATCAAGCCAGTACAGCACCTTCTGGTTGGCCCCGGTTCCCCAGTTCAGGTGCCAGTGGATCTCATATGTCTTCCCACTCAGCTCCAGCTTGGCAGTGAAGTCGCCCTTCAGGTCTCCCATGGCTAGGCGCTCGCCTTCCCCGTGCCGCCCAGCACGTTGGTGAGGGGGATGGGCTCCTTGACGGTCTCGTTGCCGCCCACGCGCCGGCAGATCTCATCAGCGATGGCCCTGTGCAGTTGGGCAACGGCGCGTAGGCTTGCCCTCGCCGCATCGGCCGTGCTGCCAGGGTTCACGATGGCCATGTCGTCTTGCACAGTGGGCGGGGAGACGAATTCGGCAGCGCCCGTCTCCGTGTCCACCTCGATAGAGCCGCTGGCGAAGAGGCTGGCGTGGATGAGGAGCTTCATGGGAGGGGCTCCCACACGGCAGCAACGATGTCGCTGATGGTCCCCAGCAGCACCAGGGCCAGGATAAACGCGAGGATGGGATTTTCTTGCGCCCACTTAGTCATGGCAGCGGCTCCCACTTGGCAGTGAAGATGAGGCGGCGCGAGGGTGGCTTGGTCACAGTCTCTCGCGGGCCGTCGTTGCCGAACAGAGACTTGTTCTGTGCGTAGCTGAAGCTGTCGAAGGTGCGTGCCGGCCGCGTCCTCATCTTGAAGCTGCCCAGGCCGGCGATGACGAGCGGAGTGAAGGCGAGCGGGTCGGCTGGCTGGGTCTCCGCGTTGAACCGGAACTCGACCTCATCCCTCAGCGCCGCGATGAAGGCGCGCTGGAGCATCCGGAAGTCGGCACGTGTGAGGCGGCTGAACTTCCAGCCTTCCATGCCGGCCTCTACCTTCTGACGGAACCGTGCTGAAAACGGCGAATCGCTCTTGGTGCTCACGGTGTCACGTCCTTGACGCCCAGCAGCGTCGCCATGGGGTAGAAGGCCACGTCTTCCTCGGCGCCATCCTCAGTGTGCTTGTAGAAACTGAGCGCGAACACATCGCCTGCCGAATTCTCCACCTCGTGCCAATCGTCAGCCTGCACGTTGATGGTGACGAGCCCGTTGCCCTTCGTGTCCAGCTTCACTTCCCAGGTTTTCATGTTCAATCCCTTCCGAAGCCTTGAGGGAGATCTGCGCCCTCAGCCTCACGCGCAGTGTCGAGTGCCGACTCCAAGTCCATGTTCTGGATGTCCTGGAGCTTCTCCCCAGTAGGACCATTCTGGAGGTTCTCGGGCATGTTGTCGTACCACTCCTCGTACTCCTGTTGCAGCTCTGCCAACGCCTCCAAGCCCTCGATGGCCTTGTTGGCAGCTTCCGTCCACCGCTTCTGACGACTACTGCTCTTGCTCACTTGATTCCTCCCAGCATCTCGTTTCTTGCCAGCTTGGCTACCGATTCGCGAACACTCGATGGTGGCATCTTCAATATGCGAGCGAGGGCATCGATGTCAACATCTGGACCCCAAGCATCCATCACCTTGCGATCATCAGAGGTGATGACCTCTTGGGCAACCTCACCGTCGAGCCCGAGCACGAGGTCGCGAGTCCAGCCCCGCGCCCGTTTGAACACGGCTTCGATGGTGTGGTAGCTGCCCATCGGGCTGATAGTGAGATGCGTATCGGCCTTGCCAGCGATGGCGCCCGAGCCGCGCGCATCTTGGCGCTTAAACTTCACTTGGTCCTGGGCCAGCTTCCTGGGGTGGTGCACCACCAGCACGCACGAGTCGTTGCGCTTGGCCCAGTCGCGGATGGGCTTGAGAATCTTCACGACGGCCACTGCATCGTTCTCATCTTGGGAATGCAGCTCTACGAACGGGTCGAGGATGACGAGCTTGGGCAGCCGCTTCTCCAGCTCAGACGCGAGGAGGTTCATGCCCTTGTCCGTGTCGAGCTGGAACTCCCACGGGTCATCGGCCACCAGGATGGCCTCCTTGGCGATGCCCTTGACGCCGAGCACCCCCTCGGCCATGTCGCGCAGCTCGCCAGCGTCGGCCTCTGCGGAGATGATGTAGACTTGAGAGTCCACGGCTGGGGCGCACATGAAGGCTGGGTAGATGGAGCACCCATAGCCGGCCACCAGTAGGCCCATCCCAAGGGCCTGAGTAGACTTCTTGGCGTCCTTGGGGGGCCCAACCACCCACGCAAGGCCTGTGGTCAACAGGTCTCCGATGATCCACTGCACCGGCTTGCGGCGCGCGGCAAACAGGTCGGTCCAGACGCCATCGATGATGTTGTCGCTTGGGTCGGTCATGTGAGCGGTTCGCCCGTGCACTCACAGAACAGGCGTCGTGCTCGCGCCCAGGTTCCCAGCAGCCTCTTGGCCCACTTCTCATCAGAGCCCTTTGCGGCGATAGCGGCCTCCAGCTTGTTGGCAGCCTCCCGCAGCTCGTCTGCATGCTCAGCACACCGTAGCGCCGCAGTCCGCATGCGCGCCACCAGATCAGATTGCTCGCTCACATCTCGCTCCCGTCATCTAGCCATCGTCCATCTTTGAAGCAGCGATGAGCATCATTGTAGGTTTTGTCATCCTTGATGCCGTCGCAAGAGGGATTGGGGCACGGCTCCGGGGGCGGGTACTCCCAACCCAAAGCAAGCCTCGCCAGCTTGTAACCGGGAGCGTTGCGCGCATCCTGTCGTGCCGGGGTGAAGGCGTGGTACTCGATGCCGTGTGCGAACATGTCCACCCAGCTACTCAGCTCGCCGTAGGTGCCTAGCGCCTCGCGGAGCCCGCGAACCTCGGAGATGAGGCGCTTAATCACGCCTTCGATGTCGGGGCCTTCGCTGAGCATGCCCCAGGGCTCCATCTCTTGCTCCCACTCCTTCAGCTCCTCCTCGGTGATGGGCTTGTGGTCGTTAGGCATCTGCTCGTCTGGAGCTGGCATACCTAGCGCTCTGGCATCGTCATAGGCGCTCACCAGACGTTCCCATGGACGCACATGCCACGCTTGGTGCGGCAGCAGGTCGCCGCGTCCTTCCCTAGCTCCTCCACCCGCTGGCGGAGTGCCGCAATCCCTGCCTCCATCTCGCCACCTGCCCTGAGCATGTCGTCGACCAGCTTCTTTGAGGCTGCAATCTCCGCATCCTTGGCGACGAGGGCGGCTTCGTACTCGCGCTGTGCCTTCTTGGAGTTCATCTTCTCCGCGAGCCACTGCGCTTCGAGACGGCGAACGTCGGCCGTCAGGCGGGTCTCTTCGGCGCGGGCCGCATCGTGGTCACGCCGGATGGCGAGGATCTTCGGGTGGCAGAGACGGACGGTGCCGTACGCATCCAGTAAGTCTTCGTTCGTCATCCGCTCACTCCCCACGGTCCACCTCCATCGAGTCGGGAGCGGGGCACGCCCCCTCCGAGTGGTCTCCACGGCACCAGGACTGATGAAGGTGGAGACTGTCGCGCGTGGTGATCTCGATGTTCTCCAGCGCCTCCTCCAGGCCACCCTTGGTCATCGCGATGTGAGCGAGGTTGTGGCAGTGCTGAAGCGCCGCTGAGAGTTCTTGGATTCTCTCCTCCATGGAGTCGGAGGAGGACTTCGGCGCCGCGCCTTCATCGCTGGCATGACACCACGCCGCATGCTCGCCTACGACGTTCGGGCGCCCGCAGCGAATACATGGCTCGCGTGGCGCCTCCTTCTCCTCCAGCGCCAAGATAGCCGCCCGAAGTGAATCTATTGTCGCGCGCGAGTGTAGCGAGTCCGGTCCGGCGTGATGTCCGTCCTGGATGTGCGCCAGAAGGGCGCGCAGCACTTCCACGTCTCGGCTCATGACTCCACCTCGCCAATGAGGCACTCCGCCTCCAGGACTATCGCCCGCGTCCCGTGCTTGTCCGGGTCCATCAGTCGGATCTCCGCGACGAGCGCTCGGATCATCGCCACCAAGCGGCTCTCGTTGCTCAACATCGTACGGATGTTCTCCGCGTCGCGGCCGTCCAACACGGCCTCAGGGTCTCGGAGTTGAACCTCCAGGAGAAACTGCAACTCCCGCTCATGGTTGCTCATGGCGTCTCTCCCTCGACGGCGTAGCCTGCGGCACGGGCCTTGGAGAGCACCTCGTCGGCATGGGCGTTATCGCACTCCGCACCATGAAGAACGGAGCCACCACACCCCAGACATCCGCGAGTCCGAACGAACCATGCGAGCGCCCCCAGCGCTTCCTTGAGAAAATCTCGGTCACGAGCCATGGCATCCTTCGTGAGACGTAGAGCGTTCTCGTCTACCTCCGCTCGCAATTCCGCCGCCTCCGCTCGGGCGCGCTGCTCGGCAACGAGCGCGCCCAACTCCCGACACGTTTCAAGCGCCTTGGCCGTCTGGGCGAGCGCCGCGTCGCGCTCCTGGTGAAGGCGGTGCGTCTCCTCGGCTGCCTCTTGCCGGACGAAGATGGGCGCCTCCACGGCGTCGAGTCGGGAGGGGCTGGGCGCGTCCCCCATCGCCTCTGGGATTCCTAGCGCCGTCGCCTCCCCGAGCACGCGCGCCGTGAACTCGGAATCGCCATCGGCCGAGCGCCACCCATTGATTGCCGCAATGGCATGTCGAAGCGTCTGCCGGATCTGGTTTGCCGCTTCAGTCGGGGGCGCTCCGAAGTCTCCCCGCTTCTGCCGCTCGCGGTAGGCGGCAAGAGCGAGGTTGGCGATCTCGTCTGCGTGCTCCACCACAGCAGCGGACTCGATCTTCTGGTCGTTGTGCGCCAATCCGGCCACCATGCCACGCATCACGTCCCGGAACGTCTGCCACCATGCTTCGGAGTCAGTGGTCATCGGCTGCCTCCTCGCGTTCGCCGTCCAGAGCCGGCACGTTCCCGCAGCAGCCCTTCGCGATGCAGGCGTCGCAGAGATTCCTGCTGCACACCTCGCAGTAGCCGACGTGTCGACACTGCGTCAGGTCGTTGCTGTGGACTTCGGGCTTGCCACACCGTTCGCACTTCCGCATCGCTCAACCCTCCAGAGAACTCGTTACCAGTAAGACACACCAATCCGGTTATTTGTCGCGCCCCTGCTTGCGAATCCAGCCAGACACCAGCACTCCCACGGCAGCTCCCAAGCACGTCCAGCCCAGCCAGATGAGCACTTGGTCACTCGCCATCGGCCAGATCCTCGGCTTGAATACAGCAGCCTTCGTGCTTCCTGCCAGGTTCGGCCAGCACGCACCAGGGCTTGCAGGGGTCCAGGGTTTCGGAGATGAGGCTGACGATCTCGTTAGCGAGAGCCAGGATGGCTCTCTGCTCGTAAGCAACGGGCTTAGCGACCCTCGCCCTGATCGCCACCAGCACGCCCTCCAGGGACTTGATGTGCGCGGCCATGGACGCTTGGGTTGCCTTAGCCGCGTCGCGCTCTCGAATGGTCTGCTCAAATGCCGTCTCGTGGACCCGCTCCATGTTGACCTTGATGATGGGCTCCAATGACAAGTCCACAGGCGCCGGCTGGGTGCTGTGGGCGTCGCACCACTCGCACTCACCGCCACAGCTCACGCATCGGCTGGGCCGCAGAACCTTCTCCGGCGCGGGCTCCCTCTCCAGCAGGCTGGCGAAGTCGGCGGGGTCGGTGTACTTGTCGGCCTGGCACTTCATCAGGTCCGGGTATTTCCCTTCGGCGCCCATCCGGTGGTTGCCGTTGGCGTCCACCGGGATGCCGGCGCGGCAGCCATCACATTGGTTGGAGTCGCGCCCGTCATCCTGGCAGCGACCATCGCAGTAGACGCCATCACAGTTGTAGTGGCTCATCGCTTGTGCTCCTTCACGTACAGGTCGTAGCTCATCGATATTGCGCCAGCCTGGTGATGGCGCGCTTGTCGTCATCCCGGATGGCCGTCAGAGACGGCAGCACCCACGACCGGATGTATAGTGCAGCATCATCTAGGAGCGCCCTCTGCACGCTCCCTGCCATTTTGGTCTTGTCGGTCAGGTGCTCGATGGCATCTGCCAGGATTCGCTTCTCTCGTTTGTTGAGCGGCATCGTCTGGTCTCCTCTGCCGCTTAAGACACATCCCCAGATTTCTGGTCGCGTTCTGGCAACCCGAACACCACGCCAGGAAGCTGCTTGAGCAATGCCGCCTCCAACGCCCTCTTCGCCGCGTAGTAGGCGCGCCACGCCTTCTTGCCTCTCCACGAGTTCCCATCCCTTATCGCTAATGCTCTCTTCGCCCCAGCAATGTGTGAGAGAGACAGGAGATTCGCCAATGGATGACCCGAGTAGCCTTCCAAGCCGGCGACTATGTCAGTAGTGCTGATCTCTTCGCGCTTGGGCTTGGTCTTGTCCTTGGCGTGGAGATTGGCGAGACGCTCCCGGTAGGCGGCACGGCAGTAGGCGCACCACTTCGCGGGCCGGCCCTTGTCGTTGACGAACCGGGCGGCCGGGTAGGGCTCGCGGCACTTGGGGCAGATATGGGTGGGCTGGGGGCTCACGGGAGTGCTCGGGCCGAGTCCATCAGCTTCTTGGCTGCCTCGATGACTGCGGCCCGCGCAGCAGCAACAGCCTCGGCTGGCGTGTCCGCCGCGGCGCCGAACTGGCCGTTGGACGCCAAGAACATGCGATCCCCAGAGGGGTACACGCTCCACTCTCCAGCCTTGGCCTCGTAGTGCCAGCCCAGGTTCTCCCAGACACGAGCGCGCCAGCCAACGCCAAGCTGGATCACTAGCTTGTCTGCCATCTTGTCGGCGTGTTGGTACTCAGCACGAGTGCATCCCCTGCCGCACGCGGGAGAGCAGTAGACATCTCCCCTGACTCTGGGCTTCCATGACAGCTCCTTCATGATCTACCGCCTTTTGGCGACCCACGGTTGCGCTTGTACCTCAACCCGCCCCCATGCTTCCGTCCACCGTCTTGAGCCTCTCGACCACTCGATCCTAATGCCCAGCTCAATGAACCAGGCTCCCTGCCACCGCTGCGAGATTGGTTACTCGCCATCACTGCGCGGCCTCACGCCGCCCGAATCACATCAGCTTCCATGTGAGCCATGGGGACCTCCTCTATTCTTGGGTCTATGCCCTTGCTCGGTGCCGAATGATTACTGCTTGGTGCTGCACAGACTGGTCACTTCACGTAGCCTCCTTTCCTTCGCGTTCGAAGCCTCGCTAGCACCTGGGAGCCTCCGCACCACCTAGCGGGGGCGGGTCCCGAGATGACTTCTAGCGTCTGGTGTCGTGGATTGTCAAGTAGGGGATAGGTAATCAGCAAGGTATCCCTAGAGGTAGGACTTCGCCTCCTCAGTGAACGCCTCCAGAGTCATCGTGGCCCCAATACCCGAACGTCCGTGCCACTTGTCCATCTTCCACGCCAGCGACTCGCAGGTACCCACGACATGCGCCTTGGCGTTCGGATACCAGTCCGGATCGTCTTGGTCGGGAGGGTTCATCACGGCTTCCACCGCCTCTACACTTGGCGCCGCCACAAAGTAGAGTCGATGGTCGCTGTACTGCCTGCCGTTGCTCACGATGACAACCATTGCGCTACCTCTCCTTCCAGATTCGCCAGCTCGCCCACGCCCCGGCCAGGAGGCCGAGGAGGCACCAAATCGCATGGGGGTTCACGCCTGCCTCAGCAGCTCAAGCATCTGGTTGCGCGCCACAGCGACATGCCAGTAGGCAGAGCAGGCTGGGCAGAAGGACTCCACCACCTTACAGCCAGGAGCGAAGTAGTAGAGGAACTGGCCCTTATGGTTGCGCTCCTTGTCATGCTGGCGGGTACAAGGCTCGCCGCCTTTGACTCGCGTGCAGACGAACTTCGTGCTCATCAGCTCGACCTGAATCTTGTTGAGCTGTGCTTCGATCTCTTTGGCGTCCATGTTTGATGCCTCCTCAGCTAGTAAGACACCCCTACTCGTCAGGGGTCGCGCGTTAGCAGCAGGTAGAGCACAGCCACACCATCTTGCCATCGCGCTCATATTGCCGCAGGTCGATGGTGCTCTTGCACTCTCCTGGTGCGTGGAACGCCACAGCCCATTCCGCATTCGAGTACCAGCTACGGAATTCGGGGCTGGGGGAGCCAGTGTTCTGGCACTCGCATTTTGGGGGCTTGGCCTCCTTGAGCACCTCAGCCGTGCTGCTCGCGACCTCACACATTGCCGGCCTCCTGGTTCTCGACTGCCTGCCACCCCTTGGCAGTGAGCTGCAACATGCTGTCCCCAGTCACCTCAAGCCACCCATCGCGAACCATCAGGTCAACCTGGGCGCGTTGGCCTCGCGTCAGATGAAGCGGGCTCTTGGGCCCCAGCCGGAAGCGCTTGAGGGCGGAGAGGGTGAAGGCGTCTGGGGGAGGGGGCGAGGCCATGGACCGGATGCCAGTGAACTGGCCTGGAACGGTGGCGAGGCTGGCACCCTCCCCAGCCATCAGCTTGCCGGCTAGAGAGGCGCCCAGCTCATAGGCGGCTTCTCCGGTCAGGTCCATGACCGGCCCCGTGTCCGCGTGGGGCTTGTCGATGGCGAGCATCCCATCGGCGCCGCTCTGGAGCCACGAGAGGGCAGGATGCTTGGGGGGCTCCATCCCCCGCCTCGCAGCAGGGGCGCTGGCCTCCATCCTCCCCACCTCGGCCATCGTCAGCTCGATGCGCTCCTGCCCGCCAAGGTAGATCTCGGTAAGGCGCTTGTTCTGCTCGGGAGTGGAGAAGACGCGCCCTTCCCTGTCGAGCGCCAGCGTCACCAATGCCTTGGCCCGCCGCTCCCTGCGGACTTGGGCGCTCAGCTTCGCCAGCTCGCGAGCGCGCTCCGAGGTGAGCCGGTACTTGGCGCCCACCGCCACCAGGCGCTCGATGTGGGCCGGGTACTTGAGCGCGGCAGCAGCGCGCTTGGCTCGGGGCACGTTGCGTCCACCCTTGATCCGGTCGGCCTTGGTGAGCTTGTGGCCTCGGGCGCGCTCTTCTGGGGTGAGTTGGTGGCGGCTCATGCGTCCACCCGCGCCTTGCGAACCTCTGCCTCCGTAGCATAGGCGCCGATGCTGTGGACGACCTTGCCGCCGTAATCTAGCGTCTCCAGATGCCAGCACCCCTCGCGCTCGTAGCCGCGTGCCGTTGCGCCGGGCGAGTACGGGTAGCAGTAGCCGATCTCTTTGGTGACCGCTTCGCGCTTATCCATTGCTCGCATCCTCCGTTGCTCCCATGACCTAGCCCCTCCGCGCAATCACCATGTCCGACAGCTTGCCGGTGTCGTAGCGCTCGGTATGCGTGAAGCCCAGGGCCACCAGCACCTTGAGCATTTGCTCGATGCCACAGGCGCCGTCGAGGCTCATCTTCCCGTCACGGAGTCGCGTAAGCCCGTAGAGGCCATCTTTCACCTTTTGACACTCATGCTTCCACTCGGTTCCCGCCGCTGCTGGAGGCAACACCCACTCGCTCCCTGGCGTCAGGCCCTTCAGCTCCTCGCTGAAGAGAACCTCGATTGCTTGCCCGAGCGCAGCACCGGCCTTGTCGTAGCCGCCACCGGGGGCGGTTCCCAGAACGTGGCCGTCCGTGTGCCAGAGACGGCACTTCGTGGTCAGATTGGATCGGCTCCTGATGATATGGAAGCGGACTTCGCCGTCGTGCTTGATGGTGTCCTTGATGGCTTCCAGGTCAGTCTTCGAAAGTTTGGCCATGATGGTGTCTCCCTTGTACCCATAAGACACAACTAGTTATTTATGGTCGCGTGCTAGGGCTTGTAGGTGACCTGTTCGATGCTTGGCCGATCAGGAGCGGCGCGCATCGTGTAGTGATGCGCCCAGCCGCGCCGATAGCACTCCTCAATGCCAGCATCGCCTGCCTCACCCTCGGGCACATTGAGGATCTCCAGCACATGCGCGTTACCGCGCACGTCCCTACCCAGCACCACAACACTCGTCATATCAGGCTTGCTCATTGCTTTGCCTCCTGCGTTCACGTTGCTGGCGCCTTCTGATCTTGCTACCAATGGAATGCCAGTAGTCTCGGCGCTCCCTCAGGCTCACTCGCACAGCCTCAGAATGCTCCTGGCGCGGCCCATAAAGGTGCGCCTCGAAGGCCGCGCAACGGGCCGCGATGCGCTCTAGGGCTGCCTCATAGGGGAGGGCCATTTACCGCCCCTCCGCGGCCACAGCATCAGCGAACCCATCAGCACACCGCTCGCACAGTGCGCCCACGCTGGCGGGAGCGCTGAAGCAATTGACACATGGATTGGCCACGGTCGCCAGGCTGAGTCCGCCCAACAGGGTGAACCCCCCATCCTCCTCAGCGCGCCACACCCGAGTGCCTGGCATGCGCTCCCTGACGTACCAGCGCCCGTTGCTTGGGGAGATGCCGAGGTAGAGAGGATAAGCAGGGCCAGGAAGCCGGGACCAGAAGCCATCAGCCACATTGGCCTCTGACCAATCCTTGAACGCCCTCATGATTTCGGGGCCGGTCACTTAGCCAACCTCCACCCATGCCCCTCAAAGGCAATGGACCAGATCATGTCAGCCGCGCTGCCATGGCGCCGGATCATCTCCAGGAGCGGCGGGAAGGGCGGCAACCTCTCAGGGTCGCCAGTCACCTGACGCAGGCAGGGAGTGCACAGCTTGGTAGATGATGGCTTGTGGCACTTGGTGCAACGGTTCATTGGAGCGCCCTCACGAGCAGGCAGCGGTCGATTGCCTCGGCAAGGCTAATTCCCAAGCTGCTGGCAACCTGAATGGCGTTGTAGGCACGCAAGTTGATGCGCGTAACCCAGAAGAGGTAGAGAATCTCGGTAGCCATGTCACACCCACTCGAACCCGAGCACGCCCAGCACATCGGAGCACCACTGGCCCGCGTCCTGAGGAGTGCACCCCTCGTTACCGTCGTGGTTCCCGTCGCCCTTGCCACAATCACAAGGGAGATCGGTCCAGTCCCGCCGCGCGTAGCTCAGCTCGCGCCAGAGCTGATCGCTGTTGAGCGCATCAGTGCCGACGCGGGGGTCATTCTCGAAGAGGAAGCGGCCCGTGATGGTGGTCACCTCCGCCTCGAACGCCTCCTCGAACTCCTCTTGCGAGGGGAGCACACCGTAGGTCATGGACTTGCGCGGCATGGCTAGCTCGCCTCCTCGGCACCGAATCGAACGGCGCTACGCCCCCAGCTACTGGGCGAGGGGTGCTGCTCTAGACGCGGTTGTAGCGGGGCGGATCGTCCTCCTCTCTGCTCTCTTCAGTCTCCTCTTGCTCCCCCAGATTGTTGAACTCCTCTTCGGTCAGCTCCCGAGAGTAGATGAAGCCCTGGTCGCTCTCCTCGATGCCCACGGCGAAGGTAGAGGCGTCCAAGTCAGGAAACACGGCGCGCATATCATCATCCACCGTGAACGCTGCCCATGCGTTCTCACCAGATTCTTGGTCCCTGCCTGCCTTGTCGGCGTAGGATCCATCCAGCCACCAGTCATACAGCAGCACGGCCCAGACAGGCTCACCACAGAACTTGCCAGGGGTCTTGATCACTCCGGCGCGAGTGATGTGCTTGGACTCGATCTCCGCCTTCGCCTGCATCATCTCTTCACGGGTCATGTTGCCTCCCTATCTCTTAAGACACATCGGCGCGCGGCTAGTCGCGCTCCATCACCAGCGCGTAGGCGAACTCGCGCACCCTGCGTGCGAAAGCCTCAGGGTCTGCATTGATCAGCTCGTGAACGTCGGCGCCGATGAAGTCGGGGAGCGGGTCGCCCACGGCACCCTTGATGCCTTGGCGAGCGCAACGCTTGGCAACCTGATCATACTCGCGCCACATAGCCGCTTCTGACCGCGCCATGTGCTAGCCCTCCGGGTACAGGACCACGTAATCCAGCACCTCCCCAGCGACGAATCCCTGGGGTCCCGGCAGGTCGTTGCAGCGCGCAAAGTAGCTCTCCCCCTCGCACGACACGATGCGGCCGGGCTGGCAGTAGGCGATGGCATCTGCCAAGGCGCGGAAATCGCAGTAGCCGCGTACCTGCTTTTCGCTGGCATGCTCTCCAGGCTCGCGGCGTTCGATCTCCGCGTTGGCCAACTCGCCGCAAGTGCAAGTGAGCCCGCTCGTATCGCCATTCACTAGCACGCTCGCCAGGAAGGCGGGAAGCTTGACGGTTTGGGGTTTCAAGTGAGTTCCTCGGCGCAGCCATCGCAGATCTCGTCCTCGCAAGGCCCCGCGCTCTCCACCTTGCGGATGGCCCAGTGGAAGGGGTCGCGTGGAAGGTGGCCCTCACTCTTCAGAAACTTGAGACACTTGCCGCACAGGCTGACCTGATCGTCGCTAGCCAGCTTGCTCCCGTCCATGTGCCCAAGCGTAACGAGATTCATTACCAATCCTCCAACAGAACCATCGTGTTCTCGTCTACCAGCGCCCACGTGCCGCCCTTGGCTAGCTGGACGGCAATCCAGTCCTTGCCGCGTCCAGCGACCGGCAAGCCCAGAAGGCCGTGCTGATCAAGCCAGCGCTGGCACTCCTCGCTAGAGCTGAAGCGCTTGGGCTCTTTGGTCACGTTCGCCACCTCCACACCTATAAGACACACCCATTTAATTGAGGTCGCGTTGCCAATGTCCCCCCAATGCGCCCCCAAATGCGACCTTTAATCGCGAGATGTGTCTTAGTAGTACCATGACCATCCGCTCGATGACCAAAGAGGAGATTCTCGCCCTGACCCCTGGCAAGCGGGTGCACCTCCGACTGAATGACGGCCGGATTGGCAGCGCCAAGGTCAACGGTAAGGTCCGGACCTGGAAGCGCGACCCGTCCCGCGTCGAGGTGCCGCTCAAGTACGGCCTGTACGAGTACTGCACCTTCAGCTTGTCGGAGGCGCTTGCTCGGCTGGTGGTGCAGGAGGGATGAGCACCTAGCCCCCAGGTGAGGGTGGGAGTCTAAAATTTAGACATATGCACCATTCTGGACCATCCAGCTTCTGGACTGGTCCATTTTGGCGCGATTCTCCAATCGGTGATCCATTTTGGATCACCACTGGCCACCTGTTCACCCGCAACTCCTGGTATGTCGCCAATAATGCGACCAAAAACCCCAACATGGGTCTTAGTAGTGGGAGGAAACACACATGGAAACGCAGCCCGATGAGACCGCAGTCTGCTGGATCATCAAGGAGTGCGGTAGCAAGGGCGCGGCCATTCGCTACTGCGAGAAGCTTGCCAGCCACTCCGGCCCGCTCGCGCAGTGGTACTCGCTCGCCGCCGAGATGATTCGCAAGCTGGCTTAGCCGGCACGCTCATTAATCATGCCAACGATGCCACCAATGAGCGCGCATTGGTGGCTATCGTGTTGCCAACGTTGATCCCCTGATGATCACCCACACCCCCTACCGCAGCGAAGGGGCGGGCATGAGGGGGACCCTTTAGGGGACTCCTACCCACTAACACGCTGGGAGGGATAGGCAATCAGTAATCAGCGTCATCGCCAGCTACATCTAGCTCGGGACACCAGCCAGCTTTGCGCGCAGCGATCTCGCACCGGAGCGTGAAGATCTCTCGGATGGTGGAGGCGCGTTCGGGCGTAGCCGCCAGCCGGAGGGCGAAGTCGATGAACGCCTCAGCAGCCGGCGCGCTGTAGAACCACTTCATGGCGGTGAGAGAGGGCTGGTTTCTGCTGGAGCCCCACACCAGGGTCAGGATGCTCAGCGCCTCGGAGATGCGTGCGGTGATGGCGTTCATTGTAGGCCACCCTCCTATTCGTATCGTGTTGTATGTTGTTGTGGCGTCCGGGAGCCTCTCGACGCCTCTGTCGAGGGTCGGGTCCCGAAGCATAGGTGATGGTGCTACGGACTGTCAACTGCTGGTTGAAGAGGATCACCAATCACACACCGTGCCACCTCAGCCACCAAGATTCTGGTGTCGTGGGATTTCCAAGCGTGGTGTGCGCTGAAGGACTCGATGTCATACTCACAGGCCACGCTGCGGTGACCGGCTCGGGTGACCTCAACGAGTGGGATACCGGCACGGCATGTGAGGCACACTGCCCAGCTAGCGTGAATGGCCATACAGGTAAGACACAAGGGCCACCACCAGGTCGCGTGCGGATCGCATATGGCGGCATATGGCTACCGATTGCATATGCGTGTATGGTAACGTGGCGTCATGCCCCGTAAGGTACCGCTCCCCAAACTGGCGCCAAGCCCCACGCCGCTCTCGGAGTACC
>Ga0070690_100000078_pt1 | contig 47277 bp, 33 predicted proteins | sample KBSS33HmetaG_FD_64671 | JGI IMG/M metagenome (GOLD analysis project Ga0070690, IMG submission 64671) | Switchgrass rhizosphere microbial communities from Kellogg Biological Station, Michigan, USA - KBS S3-3H metaG | ecosystem: Host-associated > Plants > Roots > Rhizosphere ... | reverse complement strand
ACCCGACGCTCGGCCTCGACGTCGTCGCGCGGCGCGCGCTCTCCGAGGAGATCGTGGGCGAGCTCGCCGACCGCGGCACGACGGTCTTCCTGACGACGCACGACCTCGCCGGCTTCGAGGGCATCGCGACGCGGGTGGGAATTCTGAAGGCCGGGCGACTCATCGTCGACGAGGAGCTCGAGTCGCTGAAGGCGCGCTTCCGCCGCATCCGCTACGCCAACCGGATGACCGAGACCCGCACCGAGTTCGGCAACGAGCTCGACGCGTTCGAGGCCGTGCGCGTTCAGGTCCGCGGCTGGGGCATCGATGCCGTCGTTTCGAATTTCGACGAGTCCGCCTTCGAGCGCTTCCGCGCGATGGACGGCGTCGAGAACGTCTCTGCCGAGCCCCTCTCGCTCGAGGAGATCTTCGTGGCGCTCGCCGGCGAGGAGAAGGGGAAGGCGTCATGAGAGGGCTTCTGGCGGTCGCGCGGCGAGAGATCGCGCAGCGGTGGCAGCTGTTCGTCGCAGCCGCTTTCGCTGCGTTGATCTCGTTCCTCGTTCCCCTCGTCCACGGTTTTCACAGAATGAACGCGTCCGAGGCGAGAAGCGCCTTCGCCCTCGGGTTGTCCGTCGTGTTCCTCCTCGGCGTCAGCGCGTATCTCGGCGGGACGCGTCTCCCGCAGGCGATGGCCGACCGTCGGATCGGATTCGACTTCGCCCGGCCGCTGCCCGGTTGGGCGATCTGGGCGGGCACCCTGTGCGGCACCCTCGTCCTCGCGATCGGATCGGCCTTGATCGCCTGGCTGCCCGCGGCGCTCGCCGGCGATGCGGGATTCTGGCCCAGCCTGTTCGACTTCACCGAGATTCCCTTGCCGTGGCCGGTCCTGGCGCTGACCGCGAGCCTCTTCCTGTTTGCGCTCTTCCAGGCCGCCGGCGTGGGCATTCGGGCGCGCTCGGGGCTGCTCGCGGTCGACATGCTGCTGCTTCCGGTTTCCCTCGCCGCGGCGGTCTACGGACTCGCCCGGCTCCAACGCGCGGGGGCCTCCCTCGACTTCGTGATCCGTTCCGCGACGGCGGTCGCGATCTTCGTAGTGCTCGCGCTGCTTCTCGGCGGGCTCGCGGCGGTCGCCCGGGGACGAACGGAGATCCGCGCGGCGCATCGCGCGCAGTCGGGCGTCTTCTGGAGCGCGGTCGCAAGCGGGCTCATCGTCCTCTACGGCTACGGAGCCTGGCTCTCTTCGGCTCCTCCGAGCGCCCTGGGTTCGATTCAAACGGTCCGAGCGGCCCTGCGCGGCGACTGGGTCTTCGTCGAGGGTGCGGCACGAGGCGCGGACGCGGGCTTTCTCTACGACACGGCGGACCGGCGCTCGGTGCGACTCCCTTGGCTCAGTTGGCCAGTCTTCTCCGAGGACGGATCGAAGGCGGCCTGGATGGAGATCCTGCTCAAGGCACGCCGCCTCCGGGTCGTGGATCTGGGCAGCCGGCGGCCGTCCCCGCGGACGCTGGGCACGTTCTCCGAGCAGGCCTATGGCCTCGTTCTCGACGCGGCGGGCTCGCGCGCGGCCGTCCTCGACAACGGTCTCGCGTCCGTCTACGACTCTCGCACGGGACGCCTGCTCGCTTCCGCGCGAATCGTTCCGGAGTATCGCCTCGCCCGGCTCCTCTTCACCGATCCGGACCACCTGCGGATCTACATGGTCCCCGCGGGCGAGACGAGCCACCTCGACATCCTCGAGCTCGATGTCGCGAGTCGGCGCCTCGCTCGCACGGGAGGAATCGGCGACCTCGCGAGCTGGCCTCTCCTCGCGACGGACCGCACCGCGCAGAGGCTCGTGTGCGTGGAAACGCAGTCGAAGCGCATGCGCCTCTTCGACGCCCGCTCGGGCCGGCCCATCCGGCAATTGACGGACTCCCAAAAGTTCGGCGCCACATTCGGATTTCTGTTCGACGGAAGGATCTTCGTCTTGGCCCGTTCCGGCGCAGAGCGGGTCCTCGACGTGCTGTCTCCCGACGGCGAACCCATCCGAGAGATCCCGTTCCCCGGCGGCCCGCTGAAGGGAACCCGCGCGACCTCCATGGGGAGCGAAGCCTTTCCCGGCCAGCTCGTCGTATCGACCGGCGAGGCCGGCGATCCGACGGCGTTTCTCATCTCATTGGACGAGGGAACGGTGCGGCAGCTCGGCCAGCACCTGCAGCCCGTGTCCCGGTGGTCCTGGTTCTACGGTCCGGCGAACTCGATCCCTCCGCCCGGAACGCCCGCATCGATGCTGTTTCAGGACGGCGGATCGCTCATCCGCCTGGACCCGGCGAGCGGGAAGCGGGAGGCCATCCTCGGTCAGCGGTCTCAGTGAGCGCCTGCCTGCCCCTGCGGTATCGTCCCCACCCGTGACCGGCTTCCAGCGCGAGAAGGGAGAGCTCTGCTGCGACGGCGTGCCGCTGACGCGGATCGCGCGCGAGGCGGGAACGCCCGTCTACGTCTACAGCCGCGCGCTGATCGAGGAGAGCTTCCGCCGCTTCGACGCCGCGCTCGGCGGATCGCCGCACCTCGTCTGCTACGCGATGAAGGCGAACGGCAATCTCGCGATCGTGAAGGCGCTCGCCGCGCTCGGCGCGGGGGTCGACGTCGTGTCCGGAGGCGAGCTGCGCGCCGCGATGGAGGCGGGCGTCCCGGCCGACCGCATCGTCTTCTCCGGCGTCGGCAAGACCGAGAAGGAGATCCTCCTCGGCGCCGAGCTCGAGATCCTCGCCTTCAACGCGGAATCGGAGCGCGAGCTCGAGAAGATCGACGAGATCGCGGGCACTCTCGGGCGCACCGCCCGCGTCGCGCTGCGGGTCAACCCCGACATCGACTCGGGCTCGCACCCGTACATCGCGACCGGCCTGAAGCACAACAAGTTCGGCATCGACGTCGCGACCGCGCGTCGCCTCGCGTCGCAGGCCGACCGCTATGCGCACGTCCGCTTCACGGGACTCCAGGCCCACATCGGCAGCCAGATCCTGGAGCCGTCGCCGCTCGCGCAGACCGCGGCGTCTCTGGCGGCGCTGGCGGGCGAACTGATGGCGGCGGGGCTGCCCCTCGAGACGCTGGACCTCGGCGGCGGAGTCGGCGTGGGCGAGACCGAGGAGAAGTCGCTCGCGCCCGAGGCCTACGCCGCGGCGGTCCTGCCGGCGCTCTCCGGACTTCCCCGACCGCTGCGAATCCTGATCGAGCCAGGCCGTTCGATCGTGGCGCGCGCCGGCGCCCTCGTGACGCGCGTGCTGTACATCAAGGAGAGCGCGTCGTCCGGCAAGCATTTCGTCGTGACCGACGCCGCCATGAACGACCTCCTGCGCCCCGCGCTCTACAGCGCGTACCACCCGATCGAGCCGGTGGTCGCTCGCGGGGAGCCGTTCACGGCCGACATCGTGGGGCCGGTCTGCGAGACCGGAGACTTCTTCGTCCGCGACGGCACGATCGAGCGGCCGGACGAGGGCGATCTCCTCGCGATCAAGAACGCCGGCGCCTACGGGTTCGCGATGTCGTCCAACTACAACTTCCGCGGGCGCGCCGCGGAGGTGCTGGTCGAAAACGGCGCCTTCCGGATCGTGCGCCGCCGCGAGACCTACGAAGATCTCGTGCGGCTCGAGAGGGAGTAGAATCTCTCGACCATCAGCCGCTTCGCCATGAAGACCTCGATCCGCGCGCTCGCCGCCGTGCTTCTGCTCGCAGCGGCTTCCTTGGTCGCCGCTCCAGCGGCGCTGCTATTCGCCGCGCCCGCCGCGCCGCCGGTCCTGCGCGTTCCGGGCTCGCCCGACAAGCCCATCGATCCCGCGTCGCTCCTGGGCAAGCACCAGACGGACGTGCGCATCGAGGACTCCGCCGGCAACACGATCGTCTACCACGGCCTGCCGCTCCTCGAGGTTCTCGAGAAGGGCGGGCTCGACCTCAAGACCATGAACGGACAGCGCGCCTCCGCGGCGCAGGTCGTCCTGGCCACGGGACGCGATGGGTACACGGTCGTCTTCTCGGTCGGCGAGCTGACCGCGAACCGCAGCAACCCCAAAGTGTTCCTGGTGGCGGAGTCCTCGGACGAGGGACCGCTCCCCGAGAACGAGGGCCCCGTCCGCCTGATCGTCTACGGCGACAAGGCGCGCTCCGCCTACGCCCTCGCCCGGATCGAGCTCAGGACCCTCGCCGAGAACAAGCCCGCCGGCAAGTAGCGCCCGCCGGGCGCTCCAGGTGCTAAGATCGCGCGCCCACGGTGGGTGTAGCTCAGCTGGTTAGAGCGCCAGACTGTGGATCTGGATGTCGAGGGTTCAAATCCCTCCACTCACCCCAAAGTCTTTTCGACCCGTTCTTTGCGCCCGTAGCTCAGTCCGGATAGAGCGTTAGCCTCCGGAGCTAAAGGTCGCGCGTTCGAATCGCGCCGGGCGCACCAACTTTTTCAGCGACTCAGGCGAGCCCGCCCCCGCTCCGGGAGCCTTTCGGCAGCTGAGGACCGCGGCCCCTATCGCGCTCTCGGCGCCCGCTTGAAACAAGCCGTAGACATTCTACGTAGACGGTAGTAGACGGTCTACTACAATGACCAAAACGCCCGACGACCCGCGCCTCGAGCTCCTCCAGGGCACCCTCGACATGCTCGTCCTGCGGACCCTCCAGTGGGGGCCTCGGCACGGCCACGGAATCGGCCAGGCGATCCGCCGGCAATCCGAGGAGCTGCTGAGGGTCGAGACCGGCTCGCTCTACCCTGCCCTGCACCGGCTCGTGAAGCGGGGATGGCTGAAGTCCGAGTGGGGAGTCAGCGAGACGAATCAGCGGGCGAAGTTCTACCGACTCACGCCCGCCGGCAGGACCCAGCTGATCCGCGAGCAGGACCGCTGGTCACAGCTCGTCCGCGCGATCGGTCGAATCATGAACCCCGCACCGGCCAACGAGGAATAAGGAATAGCCGAGGAGCCTATGCGACCCGACGACCGCGACCTCGAGGACGAAATCCGAAGCGCCCTGGAGATGAGCATCCAGGAGCGGATCGAGCGTGGCGAGGATCCGGAATCCGCCCGGCGCGCCGCGCTCGAGGAATTCGGATCCATTGCGGCCGCTCGCGATGCGATGCATCGGGTCTGGTACAGCCGCTGGTTCGACGCCATTTTGATGTTCTTCCAGGAGGTGCGGATCGGCCTGCGTTCTCTCCTGCGCACCCGAGGACTGGCCATCACCGTCGTCGTGACGCTCGCGCTCGGCATCGGCGCCAATGCGGCGATCTTCAGCGTCGTTCGGAGCGTGCTCCTGCGCCCGCTCGTCAATCGGGATGCGGATCGGCTGCTCTACATCCGCCAGACAGCCCGGGGCATCGGGACGGAGGACCTCACTTTTTCCATGCCGGAGATCGGCGACCTCGAGTCGCGCGTGAAGTCGATCTCCGCGTTCGGCGATTTCTCCACCGTCGATTTCACGCTGATCGCGTTCGGCCGGGAGCCTCGCGTCGTGACGGCAGGCGTGGTCAACGGGTCGTACTTCGAGGTCATGGGTCTTCGCCCGGCGCTCGGGCGGCTGATCAATTCCAGCGACGACGGGCCGAACGCGGCGCCCGTCGCGGTCTTGACGCACCGGTTCTGGACGACGGCGCTCCACTCCGATCCGGCGGTCGTCGGCAAGGTCATCCGTCTGGGTCCCGGCAACGCGACCGTCGTCGGCGTCCTCGAGCCCTCGGTGCCCTACCCGGCCGAGACGGAGATCATCGCGAACGTCGTGACGAGTCCGCACCACCTCGGGGCGACGATGCAGAAGGAACGCTGGCACCGCATGACCGAGCTCTTCGGGCGGCTCGCGCCGGGCGCCACGCTGGAAGGGGCCCGCGCCGAGCTGAAGGCTGTCCACGCGTCGATGGTGCACGCACACCCGGAGTCGTACTCCCCCGGCGCCCGGGTCGGGCTCGACGTCAAGACGCTTCGCGACCAGCTCGCGTCGCCCGCGCGGACGATTCTCCTGCTGCTCCTGGCGGCGGCTGCGGTCGTTTTCGTGATCGCGTGCTCGAACGTCGCCAACCTGATTCTGGGCCGGTCGGTCCGCCGCGAATCCGAGCTCGCCGTGCGCGCCGCGCTGGGCGCCAGCCGGGGCGCGCTCCGGCGCACCCTGCTCGCGGAGAGCCTCGTCCTCTGCGTCGCGGGTGCCGCGCTCGGCCTGCTGCTCGCGAGGCCGCTCGTGGCCGTGGCGGCCCGCTACGCGGCGCGCTTCTCCGTCCGCGCGCTGGAGGCCAGGGTGGACGGCAGCGTGCTCTGGCTCGGCGCGGGGCTGGCCGTGGCGGCGGCGGTGCTGCTGGCATATGTGCCACGGCTCCCCTCCTTCGACCAGTCGAGCGCTCCGAATCCCGCCGCGGGCGGCATTCGGATCACGCCGGGCACGAACCGCCGGCTCAGGATCTTCGCGACGACGCAGATCGCGTGCTCCTTCCTGCTGCTCGTGGGCGCCGGCATGCTGGTCGCGACGCTGAACGCGATGTCGACGGCGAATACCGGCTACGACATGCGGCAGGTCCTCGCGGTCGACGTCCCGCCCCCGGCGTCCGGCGCCGGCGGCGAAGCGGCCGACAAATTCTTCCAGGAGGCCACGCGGCGGATCGGCGCGCTGCCGGGTGTGGACGGCGTCGCGTCCGGAATGGTCGTGCCCTGGCGCGACCCGTTTAGCGCCATCCTGAAGTTCCAGTTCGGGTTCGAGGGGTACCAGCCCGCCAACGGCGAGGAGAACCCGGCCTGTATGTTCCGGCCCGTCTCGCCTAGATTCTTCGCCGTGCTCGGTGTCCCGATCGTCGCCGGCCGCGACTTCACGGACCACGACCGCCCGGACGCCGAGCCCGTCGCCATCGTCAGCCAGAGCGTGGCGCAGCGGCTCTTCCCGAAAGGCGAGGCGGTCGACCGGCACCTGTGGCTCGACAGCCGCACCGGGCTGGAGCCCCAGCCGCGGCGCATCGTTGGCGTCGTCGCCGACGCGGACGACGAGAACGTCGTGCAGGTGCCGACGATGACGGTGTACTTCCCGTGGCGGCAGCTCGGCGAGCCGAGCCGACTGTTCGTCCGGGCTGCGTCGGATCCCTACGCGCTCGTCCCGGCCGTGACGCGCATCCTCCACGACATCTCCGCCGACCAGGCGGTCGAGAGGCCGGCGACGCTCGAGGACGTTCGTACCCAGGTGCTGACGCCGCAGCGGTTGAACGCGTTCGTGTTCTCGGCATTCGGCGGCATCGCGTTGCTCATCGCGGTCGTCGGCGTCGCGGGCGTGCTGGCGTTCTCGGTGGGCGCCCGGACGCGTGAATTCGGCATCCGCCTCGCGGTCGGATGCGAGCCGCGTCAGCTCAGGGCCCGCGTCCTCGGCGAGGGCGCCGCGATCGCCGCCGCGGGAATCCTGGTCGGCGGCCTCGGCGGAATCGCGCTGGCGTGGGTCGCGAGCCGGCTGTTCGGCGTGGCTCAGATGCCGGGCGTGCTCCCGATCGCCGGAGCGGCCGTGCTTCTGGCGGCCGCGGCGATCCTCGCGTCGCTCCTGCCGGCGGTCCGTGCGTCGCGCGTGGACGTCCTCCAGGCGCTGCGGTCGGAGTGAAGGCGGAGCCCATGTTCGTTTCCACGGCGGATGCCGGAGGAGGTTGCGATGCATGACACGAAGGAACGGTTGTCTCTCTTGTGGCTCTTCGCCCTATTGACCTACCTGTATGCGGACGTCGTTGCCCTCTTTGCGATTGTCGGCTCGCCGAATCTCTCCGAAGCCCCCCATCTCCCACGATGGGCCCTGATGGGCTCGGCGGTCTTGATGGAAATCCCCATCGCCATGATTCTGGCGAGCCGATTCCTTCCGCTGAGAGCGAACCGGCTGGCGAACATCATCGCGGGGAGCCTTCTGACCCTCATCAACGCTGGCCTCACGTTCGTTCCGCCGCTGCTCGGTGAGAGGACGCCCGCTCTTCCGGAGTACTTGTTCTTCGCCACGATCGAAACGGTGGCCACGTCGATCATCGTCTGGCAGGCGTGGAATTGGTCGGCGGTCGAGAGTGTCAGCGTGTCGAACGGAGGGAATCTCACGAGGGATACGATGCGCTAACTCGTTGAGAAATCTACTCTGCGCTGTCGTCAGTTGTCGTCGGCTTTTCCCCGTCCTTCTCTCCTCAGCTAAAGGCCGCGCGTTCGAATCGCGCCGGGCGCACCATTCTTTCGAACGACTTCACCAAGTCGTCTCGCCGTCACCGAAGACGGCGGCCTACGTCGCCTGCGACGACGCGGGCGCGGCGGCGTCCCGGATGCCCACTTTGCGCAGAATTGCCATCATCGGGCACCAGCCCGAGAACGCCGACTGCAGGAGGTTGGCGCCGACGAACGCCGTGAAGAGGAAGAAGCCCGGATGGACGAACCAGCCGAGTGCGACAGAGGCGAGGACGAACGTCCCCGCGATCCCCCGCAGCCAGGTATCGACGCTTGCCTTCGAGCTCATACGACACTCCTTTCCGGCTCCAGGAGCGGCGCGCCGGCGTCCACCGGCGCCCGTTTCGCTTCGGAGCGCTTGAGCAGGTAATAGAGAACGGGCACGGCGACGCGCGACAGCAGCGTCGCCGCGACCTCGCCCGCCATCATCGAGACGGCCAGCCCCTGGAAGATCGGATCGAACAGCATCACCGCCGAGCCGACGACGACGGCGGCCGCCGTCAGGAGCATCGGCCGGAACCGGACCTCGCCCGCGTCGAGCACCGCCTCGGAGAGCTCCATTCCCTGCCGGCGGCGCAGGTCGATGAAATCGACGAGGATGATCGAATTCCGGACGATGATGCCCGCCCCGGCGATGAACCCGATCATCGAGGTCGCCGTGAAGAAGACGCCGAAGAGAGCATGCGCCGGAAGGATCCCGACGAGCGTCAGCGGTATGGGCGCCATGATGACGAGCGGCACCGCGAAGCTGCGGAACCAGCCGACGACGAGCACATAAATGAGGACGAGCACCGCCGCGAAGGCGAGCCCGAGGTCGCGGAACACCTCGTAGGTCACATGCCACTCGCCGTCCCACTTCAGGCCGTAGCGGGCGGTGTCGAAGGGCGCCGTGGCCGTACGCGTCGCGATCCGGTAGCCGCCGGGAACCTGGATGCGGGCGATCCCCTTCTCGAGAGCCGCGATCGCGTAGACGGGAGCCTCCTTGCGCCCGCCGACGTCGGCGGTGACGTAGACGACCGCTTTGAGATTCTTGTGGTAGATCGACGTCTCCTCGGGCTCCTCGACGAAGCCGCCGATCTCCGAGAGCGGCACGAGGCGACCGTCGGCCGCCGCGAGGCTGAGGGCGGAGAGCGCCGCGAGGTCGTTGCGCCGCTCGGCCGGTAGCGTCACGACGAGGGGAACTCGCTCGCGCACGTCGGGAAGCTGGATCTCGCCCGCGACGTCCCGGCCGAGGGCGAGACGCAGGGTGGCGGCCACGTCGGCCTCGTGGATGCCGGCGAGTCCGGCCTTCCGCGTGTCGAGCCGGAAGACGGCCTTCGTCCTGGGACTCTCGACGTACCAGTCCACGTCGACGACGCCTTCCGTCCGCTCGAAGATCTCCTTGACCTGCCGCGCGACCTCCCGGCGGCCCGCGTCGTCGGGGCCGTAGATCTCGGCCACGAGCGTCTCGAGCACGGGCGGTCCCGGCGGGACCTCGGCCACCTTCACGCGTGCGTCGTAACGCTTTGCGACGGCGTCCACGAGCGGCCGGGCCTCGCGGGCGATCGCGTGGGAGGAGCGGCGCCGCTGCTTGCGCGGCAGGAGCGAGACCTGGACGTCCCCCTGGTGCGGCGCGGACCTCAGGAAGTAGTGCCGCACGAGGCCGTTGAAGTTGTAGGGAGCGGCGGCGCCCGCGTAGACCTCCGTGCCCGTCACCTCGGGAAGAGCGGTGAGGGCGGACGCCATCTCCGAGAGAGCGCGGTGGGTCGTCTCGACCGTGGTGCCCTCGGGAAAGTCCACGACGATCTGGAACTCGTTCTTGTTGTCGAAGGGCAGCATCTTGACCACGACCACGCCGAGGGGCACGAGCGCGACCGCGGCCGCGAGCAGCAGCCCGATGACCGCGAAGAAGGCGGCGCGGGCGCGGCCTCCATGCGCGCTCACGAGCGGCGTCATCGCCTTCCGGTAGAGGACGGCGAGCCGGCCTCGGTCGCCTTCCCGGTGGCCGGCGCCCCCCGTGGGGAGGCCCCGAAAGAGCCGCCGCGTGGCCCACGGCGACACCGCAAAAGCGATCAGCAGCGAGAAGAGCATCGCCGCCGAGGCACCGATCGGAATCGGCCGCATGTAAGGGCCCATCAGGCCGCCCACGAACCCCATCGGCAGGATGGCCGCAATGACGGCGAACGTCGCGAGGATCGTCGGGTTTCCGACTTCGTCCGTCGCCTCGATGGCGACCGCGGAAAGCGAGCGGCCTCGAGAGGACGGCATCCTCAGATGCCGGACGATGTTCTCGACGACGACGATCGCGTCGTCCACGAGGATTCCGATCGAAAAGATGAGCGCGAAGAGGGTGATGCGGTTCAACGTGTAGCCGAGCAGCGAGAAGACGAAGAGCGTCAGGGCGAGAGTCACCGGCACCGCCAGGAGGACCACTCCGGCCTCGCGGCGGCCGAGGGCGAGCGCCATCAGGAGCGCCACCGACAGCGTGGCCAGACCCATGTGCTTCAGGAGGTCGTTCGATTTCTCGGCCGCGGTTTCGCCGTAGTCGCGGGTGACCGTCGTGCGGACACCGGAGCCGATGAGACGCGGCCGCAGCGACTCGAGCTTGCGGTCGATGGCGTGAACCAGCGAGATGGCGTTTGCGCCCCGCCTCTTGCCGACGGAGAGCGTGACCGCGGGATACTGCGCTCCGCCCCCCCGCTCGCCGTGGGACACGTAGGACGACGGCTCCTCGGGGCCGTCCACGACGCGGGCGACGTCGCCCAGGTGCACGGGCCTCCCGCCGCTCACGGCGACGACGACGGCGGAGAGATCCTCGGCGCTGCGCACGAATCCGCCGGCCTCGACGGTCACCTCGCGGTCACCGGAGACGATCGCCCCGGCAGCCATCCGCCGGTTACCGGCGGCGAGCGCCCCGGCCACGGTGCCGGCCGAGAGGCCCCGCGCCGAGAGACGCGCCGGATCGAGCTCGACTCGGAACTCGCGCCTGAGCCCCCCGATCAGCGCGGTGTCCGAAACGTCGGGGATGGTCTTGATCTCGTTCTCGACCTCGGCCGCGATCTGCCGGAGCGTCGCCGGGTCCTGCGTCGGGCTCCAGAACGTCATCGCCCAGACCGGAACGTCGTCGATCGAGCGGGCCTTGACGAGAGGAGGCGGCAGGTCGGAGGGCCACTTCTCCGCGATCGCGTCGAGCTTGCCGCGAATGCGCACGAGGGCCCGGTCGGGGTCCTCGCCGACGAGGAAGCGGACGATCAGCATGCCCCGGTCCGGCGAGGAGGTCGAATAGACGTACTCGACGCCCGGAATCGACCACAGCTCCTTCTCGAGCGGCGCGACCACCTGGCGTTCGACCTCGACGGGACGACGCCCGGGAAGCTGCACGAAGACGTCGATCATCGGCACCTTGATCTGCGGTTCCTCCTCGCGCGGCGTGATGACCACGGCCATCGCGCCGAGGGCCAGGGCGAAGGCGACCATGAGAGGCGTGAGCTTCGAATCCATGAAGGCCGCCGCCACCCGTCCGGCGAGGCCGAGCCGGAGGCGGTCGAGAGACGGGCGCTTGCCGGGGTCGAGCGTCACGACGCGACTCTCGTCCCCGCCGCGAGATCCGCCGGCGGATCCAGGACCACGCGCTCGCCCGCTTCGAGACCGGACCGGATCTCGACCAGCCCCTCGCCGGAGGGCGGCCCGGTACGGACGTATCGCAGGGCCACGGCGCCGTCGGGTCCCACGGCCCACGCGAGCTCGAGGCCGCCGCGCGCCAGGATCGCGCGGGATGGGGCGAAGAGCCGTGCCGTCTTCTCCTGCGGCAGATGCAGGCGGGCGAAGGCTCCGACCGGCGGCTCGACTCCGGCCGGAAGGTCCACGCGGACGATCCGGCGGCGGGTGGCGGGATCCACCGCGCCGACGATCTCCGCGATCCTTCCCGTGAGTGTCCGGCCCTCGAGGACGACGACGATGTCTTCACCCGGAGTGAGCCGCTCGGTCTCGCGCTCGCCGGGCGCGGCCTCCACGCGCCGGCCCCTCGCCGACGCGAGCCGGACCAGAGGCCGGCCGGGCGCGGCCAGGTCGCCGGGCGAGACCATCTTCTCAACGACCACCGCATCGAACGGAGCCGTCAGGATGGCCTGGGCGCGATCGGTCTCGGCCCGCGAGAGCGCGGCCTCGGATGCGGCGAGCGCCGCCGCCTGAGACGCCTCCTCCTGTCGGGCGTTCTCGAGCTCGATCGCGGCCGCCGCGCCGCGAGCCTCGAGCCGCTCGAACCGTCCGCGGTTGGTTCTCGCGAGGTCGAGGGCGCTCCGGCCCGCGGCGACTGCCGCCCGCGCCCCCTCGGCGGCGAGGCCGGTCTCTCGATCCTCGAGGCGCACGAGAATCTCACCCTCGCGGACCGACTGGCCAGGAACCGCCCGCACTTCCGCGACCGGAGCGGCGAGTCGGCTCGAGAGCACCGCCTCCGTGCGGCCCACGACGGTTCCCTCCACCTCGACGGTTCCGGTCACCTCGCGGCGCTCGACGGCTGCCGTCGCGAGCCTCCGCGTCTCCGCGGCCGGACGCTCGGAGGTCTTCTTCGAACAGCCGGCGAACACGACGACCCAAAGCAGCAGAGCGGCCAGGCGTTTCATCGTTCGTCTCCCTCGGGCGAGAGCCCGAGCGCCAGGCGCAGATTGGCGCTGGCAGTCACGGCACGGGCGCCGGCCGATGCCACACCGAGACGCGCTCGCAGCTCCGCCGCCCGCGCATCGAGCAGGTCCGTCAGCCGCGCCGCGCCCTCGTCGTAACGCGCCTGGCGGATCCGTCGCGCCTCGGAAGCGGCGGACTCCGCCTGCTGGAAAGCGGCGCTCTGTGCCAGGGCGGCGGCCACATCGGCGCGAGCCCGGGCGATCTCGCTCTGCGCCGCCCGACCCGCCTCCTCCGCCGCGGCGCCCGCCGCTCGGGCCTCCGCCCGCGCCTCCGCCACCCGGGCATCGATCGCCCCGGAGGCGAAGAGGGGGACGCGCACTCCCGCGAAGAACGTGGCCATGTTGCCGTACCGGCCGCCGGGCGTGGGCGCGTGCGCCTCGTAGCGGCCCGTGACGACGAGGCTCGGCCAGCGGGAGGCAGCCGCCGCCCGGCCGGATTCCTCGGCGGCCGAGGCCGCGGCTTTCGCGGCCGCCACGTCGTCCCGTTCGGCGGCTGCTTCTCCGAGCGGCGCCGACGACCCGGCCGGCAGGGGCTCGAGCGGCCGACCGGCGGCCGCAACACCGATCGTCGTGGCCAAGGCCGCCCGGGCGCCTTCGAGCGCCGACCGCTGCCCGGCGAGCTCGGCGCGCACCTCGGCGAGCACGGCGCGAGCCTGGGCGGGATCCGCCCTCGTCGTCAGCCCCTCGGCGGCGAGGGCGTCGGCGCTCGCGACATCTCTTTCGGCGTCGGCCTCGCGCTCGGACAGCAGCGCGATCGCGTCCTCGGCCCGGCGGGCCTCGGCGAACGCCGCGATCGTTTGAAAGACCACCGCGTCGCGCATGCGGTCCGATTCGAGAGACGACGCGCGGGCCGCCTCCTCGGCCGCGCGCGCCCCGGCGCGAGTCGCCCCGAAGAGATCGATCGACCAGGCCGCCGAGACCGCGCCGGCCCAGTCCTTCGTGAACGGCGGGCTGTTCGGGTCGGAGGCGAAGAATTCCTCCGACGAAAAGCGTTTCTGCTCGAGCGCGAGCGAGAACGCGGTGACCGGATTGTCCGAGGAGAGGAAGCCCACTTCGGCGAAGAGCGCGGGCCCGAGCTGGGAGCGGGCGTAGGACCCCCGGGCGCGCGCGGCTTCGCTCCCGGCGCGTGCCCGCTCGACCGCCGGCGCGCCCGCCGCGGCGAGCGCGGCTGCCTCTTTCAGCGAGAGAGGCGCTGCTCCGGTCGAGACGGCGAGGAGAAGGAGGGCGGTCAGCATCAGAGGTCTTGACTATATGACTATATAGTTATAGAGTCAAGAACTGTATGAAGGGCATTCGCGACCTTTCGGCCGGCGCCCGATGCGGCTATCCTGCGGGGGTGCGGCACCTGACCTTTCTCTCGGAGCGCGCCCGCGAGCGCATCGCCGTGCGTTTTCGGGCGCTCGGCGAACCGATGCGCCTCAAAATCCTGGAGCGCCTTTTTCGCTCGCCCGCCTCCGTCGGCGAGATCCTCGAGGCGACCGGCGGCACCCAGGCCAACGTCAGCAAGCACCTGGCCGTCCTGCACGCCGGAGGGCTCGTCCGGCGCCGGCGCTCGGGGCTCAAGACGGTCTACTCGATCGGCGATCCCACCCTCGAGCGCATCTGCGCCATCGTCTGCGACGCCGTCACCCGGGAGGCCCACGACGAGGCCCGGGCCGTGGGCCCACCCGAAAAGACGCAACGCCGGCCGGCGGCGCGGTAGGCCCACCGGGCTCCCGCGGCGGCGGCGCCCGCGCCCGGCGCACGAACTTTCCGACACCGACGGGACCTTGCCCCGTCCCACGTATACAGTTGGCCACGGCATTCCGATGACTCTCCTGGCCGGCGCCCGTCTTGGCGCCTACGAAATCCTTTCGCCCCTCGGCGCGGGCGGGATGGGAGAGGTCTACCGGGCGAGGGACGCGAAGCTCGACCGGGACGTCGCGATCAAGGTCCTTCCCCAATCCGTCGCTGCGGATCTCGACGCACTCGGCCGCTTCGAGCGCGAGGCGAAGGCGGTCGCGGCGCTGTCGCATCCCAACATCCTTTCGATCTTCGACTTCGGCAACCAGGACGGCGTCGCGTACGCGGTCATGGAGCTTCTGGAGGGCGAGACGCTGCGCGGCAGGCTCGACGCGGGCCCGATACCGCAGAAGCAGGCGGTGGACTACGCGCTGCAGGTCGCGAAGGGACTCGCCGCCGCCCACGAAAAGGGGATCGTCCATCGGGACCTGAAGCCGGAGAACCTCTTCGTCTCGAGGGACGGACATCTCAAGATCCTGGACTTCGGCCTGGCGAAACGGGTCGAGGCCGTCGACCCGGGCAAGGAGACGAGCGCGCCGACCGGGTCGGGCCACACCGAGCCCGGGACCGTCATGGGGACCATGGGCTACATGTCGCCCGAGCAGGTGAAGGGGTTCCCGGTGGATCACCGCTCGGACATCTTCTCCTTCGGAACGATCCTCTACGAGATGCTCTCGGGCCGGAAGGCGTTCCGGCGGGAGACGAACGCCGAGACGATGGCTTCCATCCTGATGCAGGAGCCGGCCGAGCTTTCGGAATCCGGGAGAAACGTCTCTCCCGCGCTCGACCGCATCGTCAAGCATTGCCTGGAGAAGGACCGGGAGCGTCGGTTCCAGTCGGCCCGGGACATCGTGTTCAGCCTCACCGACCCGTCTTCACCGGCGGTGGCAAGCGTTCCGCCGCGGGCCACCGTTCCGCCCGTCGCTTCGGCCCCGCAGGGGATGTGGATCGCGGTGCTCCCGTTCAAGTACGGCGGTGCCGACGCGGATCTCGCGGCGCTGGCCGACGGGCTCTCCGAGGAGATCGGGACCGGCCTCTCGCGGTTTCGATACCTCTCGGTCGTCGCGAGCGCCTCGGTGGCTCGCCTGAAGGACGAGGAGGGAGATCAGCGGGCTCTGGCCGCCAAGCTCGGGGCGCGTTACGTGCTGGCGGGGACTCTCCGAGGAGGAGGCTCCGCCATCCGCGTGAGCGCTCAGCTCGTCGACGCCGAGACGGGAGCCCAGCTCTGGTCCGAGACGTACGGCCGGGACCTCAAGACGACGAGCGCGTTCGAGGCGCAGGACGACGTCGCCGGGCGCATCGTCGGAACCGTCGCCGACAGCTACGGGGTCCTCGTGCATTCCATGCGGTCGGCGGCTCGGCAGAAGGACGATGCCCATCTCACGCCCGTGGAGTGGCAGTTCCAGTACTTCGCCTACCGCGAGCAGATCACGCCCTCGGCCTATGCGGAGCTCAAGACCCGGCTGGAGCGCGCGGTGGAGCGGGATGCTCGCCAGTCGGAGCTGTGGGCCTGCCTCGCACAGATCTTCGTCGACGAGTACGCGTTCGGATTCGGGGGCGACGCGGCATCTCTGGATCGAGCCCTGGCCGCGGCCCGCCGTGGCGTCGAGCTGGATCGGGCGAACCAGTTCGCGCTCGTCGCGCTGGCTCAGACGCACTTCTTCCGTCAGGACCTCGCCGCGTTCGGCCCCGCAGCCGAGCGCGCGATGGCCCTCAATCCGCTCAATACCGACGCGGTCGGGATCCTGGGGCTGCAGATCGTGCACACCGGGGAGTTCGAGCGCGGCGCCGCGATCGTGCGTCGCGCGATGGAGCTCAATCCGAATCACGCGGGTTGGATGCACTTCGCTCCCCTCTGGGAGCACTTCCACAAGGGTGAGTACGAGCAGGCGCTCGAGCGCGCGAACCGGGTGGACGTGCCAGGGCTCTTCTGGCCCTACCTGGTGATGGCTTCGGCCTGCGGACACCTCGGCCGGCACGCCGAAGCGCAAGCCGCCGTCCGGGATCTCCTGGCGCTCGACCCCGAGTTCGCGGCGCACGCCCGCTCGAACGTCGGCACCTGGCACTTCGCGAGCGGTCTGATGGAGCCCATACTCGACGGGCTGCGCAAGGCGGGCCTGGAATTGCCCGACGAGAACGGAACCGCCGTCCCGACGCGCGATCCCGCTCGCTCTTCTGCGCCTCACTCGGTCGCGACGCCCTCCGGCGAGGGATTCCGGGTCGCGGTGCTGCCGTTCAAGTCCGGCGGCGCCGACGCGTCCCTCACTGCCCTGGCCGAAGGGTTGACGGAGGGGATCGTGACCGGGCTCTCGCGCTTCTCCTACCTCCGGGTCGTCTCGCAGACGACCGGCGGCAAGAGTCTCGGCGCGCGTTATGTGATGGACGGAAGTCTGCGGCAGGCGGGCACCAGGCTGCGACTTGCGGTGCAACTCGTGGACACAGTCTCCGGCGCTCATCTCTGGGCCGAGAACTATGAGCGCATCTTCAGCCCGGAAGCGGTCTTCGAGCTTCAGGACGAGTTGGTTCCGCGGATCGTCTCGACCGTTGCAGACATGCACGGTGTTCTGCCGCGCAGCATGAGCGAAGTTGTTCGACTGAAGGCTGCGGATCAAATGAGCCCATACGAAGCGCTGCTTCGCAGCTTCGGCTACAACGAGCGGTTCACCCCGGAAGACCTTGCCGAAGTGCGGACTTGCCTGGAGCGGGCCGTTGAACAGTCTCCCGGCAATGCCGAGTGTTGGGCCATGTTGTCGTTGATGTACGCCAACGAGTACGGGCATTGGGACAACGCCGCGCCGGATTCGCTCGACCGGTCACTTCGAGCCGCACGAACGGCGGTCGAAGCGGCGCCCTTGCATTCCCTGCCGTATTACGCGCTGGCCCAGGCTCTCTTCTTCAAGCGCGAGATTCCGGCTTTCCGAGTCGCAGCGGAACGGGCCGTGTCGCTCAACCCGATGGATGGAGCCACCGCCGCGTTCATGGGTCTGCTCATTGCCTACGCCGGGGATTGGGAGCGCGGCTGCGCTCTGTCAGACAAAGGCTCGCAACTGAATCCCAACCATCCCGGATGGTACCGCTATACCGCCTGGCACGATGCCTACCGCAAGAAGGACTACCACAAAGCACTGGAAGTAGCCCTGCAACTCAACGCCCCTCAGAACTACTACACGCACGCGGTGCTCGCCATCTGCTACGCGCAACTTGGCCGGATGCAGGAGGCGCGCAGCGCACTCCGGGAAATGCTCGCGCTGAAACCGAACTACGCCGAGGTTGCACGCGAGCTGCACGGGAGATGGATCGATCCGAATCTGGTGGAGCAGCTGATGGATGGGCTGCGGAAGGCGGGCCTGGAGATTCCGCCCGCGAGCGCAACGCAATCCCACTCGGACTCACCCGCGAGCAACGCGAGCGCCGGGGACCGGAGGACTCCCGACGAAGGCTTCTGGGTCGCGGTCCTGCCGTTCAAATACGCCGGCGCCAATGCCGACCTCGCCGCCCTGGCCGAGGGGCTGTCCGAGGACATCGTCACGGGATTGTCGCGGTTCTCATACCTCAAGGTCATCGCGAAGAGCTCGACCTCGCGTTACGCGAACGCATCCGTCGACACGCAGGCCGTCGCCACGGACCTCGGCGCGCGCTACCTGATGGAGGGAACTCTTCGTCAGGCGGGAGCCACGTTGCGCATCGCGGTGCAACTCGTCGATGCGAGCTCCGGCGCCCACCTCTGGGCCGAGACCTTCGACCGTCCCTTCCGCCCGGAGGCGGTTTTCGAGCTCCAGGACGAGCTGGTGCCGAGGATCGTGTCGACCGTCGCGGACGCGCACGGCATTCTGCCTCACAGCATGAGCGAAGGACTCCGAAACAAGTCTGTCGAGGAAATGAGCCCGTACGAGGCGGTGCTGCGCAGCTTCGGCTACGGCTACCGCATCGGTCCCGAAGAGCACGCCCTCGTGCGCGCCGGCCTGGAGCGGGCGGTCGAAGAGGCGCCCGGGTATTCAGACGCGTGGGGCATGCTCTCCTTGGTTTACGGCGAGGAGCATTCCCAGGGATTCAATCCCCGGCCCGATCCCCTCGGGCGCGCCCTCCAGGCCGCGCGGCGAGCGGCCGACGCCGCACCGTCCAACGCGCTCGCGTTCAATGCGCTGGCCCGCGCCTACTTCTTCCGCAGGGAGCTCGCGGCGTTCCGCACCGCCGCCGACAGGGCCCTCGAGCTCAACCCCTTGAACAGTCCCACCCTGGCCGGCCTGGGCAGTCTCATGGCCTACGCGGGCGATTGGGAGCACGGCTGCGCTCTCGTCGAGCGAGCCACGCAACTGAATCCTCGTCATCCAGGCTGGTACTGGATGGCGCTCTTCATGAACGCCTACCGGAAAGGCGACTACCGAGGCGCGATCCGGATCGGGCTCAAGGTCAACTTGCCGGAGTTCTCCGGGACTCATGAGGCGATGGCCGCCGCCTACGGGCAGCTCGGGGAGCGGGAAGCGGCCGGCAGAAGCTTGCGGGAGCTGCTGCGCCTCAAGCCGGATTACGCCACGAACCCACGCGAGAAGCTCCAGAAGTTCGTCTCGGCGGAGCTCGTCGAACATTGGATGGACGGCCTCCGAAAGGCGGGGCTCGAGGTTCCCGCGCTGCCCGGAAGGGATCTCGCTTCCGCGCCGCCGGACCCGGTGGAGTGATCCCGGCGCGCGCTCCGCGGGCCCGCGAACACCTTTCGACCCGGCAGATGGTCACTTTTCTCGGCCGCCCCCGTTAATTAGGTAAGAGACCAAAGGAGGTGGCCATGATCGACCTACGCCGATTCCTTCCCCTATCCGTCCTTCCGGGTTTGAGATTCGCCGCTTTCGCCCTCGCGCTTCTCGCTCTCGCCGCACCCTCATCGGGCAGCACTCTCGTCTCCTGTGCGTTCGGCGGCACACCCCAGGATCACGCCGACAGCGGCATCGTCGTGCTGAACTATCCCGGCACCAACGTCCGCCGCGTCCACATCGGCTACGGAGCCAACGCCTCCGGGCAGTACCTGATCACGGCTCAAGTCCGTAAGGGTGCCTTCAATGGACCCATCCTGGGAAGCTCGAGCATCTACCTCACCCTGGACGAGAACGCGACGGCCGACGTCGACGGATTCTTCCATTTCGGCGGGCAATTCGACGGCGCCCCGGTCACACCCGGCGACACGCTCACGATCACGCATACGTGGGAGGGGCCCGGCGTGCTCTTCTTCGACGCCGGAAACGGCGCTTTCGATTCTTCGGGCAACTGCGGGGGCGCCTACGAAACCATCGGCACCAGTTCTCCTCTGGACGTTCCGGTGCGAGGCACGATGGGAATCGAAATCGACCAGGACGACCTGACGACCGCCTGCACCAAGAGCGACACCGTGATGTGCATCGACGACAACGCCGGGGACTTCCGCTTCCAGCTCACGGTGGACTTCGCCCATGCCGGCGGCCGCTCCGGCTCCGGACAGGCCTCCGTCGGGACCGTCGGACAAGGTCGTGGCGGAAGCTTCTGGTTCTTCAGCCAGGACAACCCCGAAATCCTCGTGAAGGTCCTCAACGGCTGCGGGGTGAACAACCACTTCTGGGTCTTCCTCGACGCGGGAACCAACGTGGGGTTCAACGTTCACGTTCTCGACACGTCGACGAACGCAACGAAGACGTACTCCAATGCCGACAATACGGCGGCGGTGCCGGTCCAGGACACGTCGGCGTTCGCCTGTCCCTGACGACAGACACGGTCCCCATCTCGTCACTGCCTTCGGCAGTGCGGTAGAGTCCCAGGGCTTCGAGGAGGAGATTTGCTCGGATCAACCGTTTCGCACTACCGGATCGTCCGTGAGCTCGGCTCCGGCGGCATGGGCGTCGTGTACGAGGCCGAGGACACGCGGCTCCGCCGCAACGTCGCCGTGAAGTTTCTCTCGGCCGCGCTCGCGAAGGACGCGCCGATGCTGGAACGCTTCGAGCGCGAGGCGCGCGCCGCGTCGGCTTTGAGCCACCCGGGCATCTGCACCGTCCACGCCATCGAGCAGCACGCGGGACAGTCCTTCATCGTGATGGAGCTCGTCGAGGGCGAATCGCTCGCGACGCGAATCGCCGGAAGGCCGATGGCGATCGGCGAGCTGCTCGAGCTCGGCATCCAGATGGCCGACGCGCTCGAGGCGGCGCACGCGAAAGGCATCGTCCATCGCGACCTGAAGCCGATGAACCTGATGGTGACCCAGCGCGGCCAGGTCAAGATCCTCGACTTCGGCCTGGCCAAATTCGAGCATCCCGACGCGGCGGGCCCGCAGACAACGACACCCACCGCTCCGCCGCGGGCCGGAGATCTGACCGCGGCGGGGACGGTATTCGGGACCGTGCACTACATGTCGCCCGAGCAGGCGCGCGGTCTCACGACCGACGCGCGCACCGACCTCTTCTCGCTCGGCGCAATCCTCTATCAGATGGCGACCGGCGATCGGGCCTTCGAGGGCGACACGCAGGCGGTCGTCTTCGACGCGATCCTGAACCGCGACCCGAGGCCCGTCGCGGACGTCAACGCGGCGATGCCCGCCGCGCTCGGGCCCATCCTGGAGAAGGCGCTCGAGAAGGAACGCAACCTCCGCTATCAGACCGCGACGGAGCTGAAGACCGACCTGTTGCGCCTGCGACGCAAGCTCGACGCGACGAGGTCCGGCCCGACGGGCGCAACGGGTCATGCCGCGATCTCGGACACGAAAACGCCGGCCCAGCGCGCGCAACGCTCGATCGCCGTCCTCTACTTCGAGAACCTCTCGGGGGTGAAGGAAGACGAGTACCTCCGCGACGGCATCACCGAGGACATCCTGACCGACCTCTCGAAGATCAAGGGGTTGAACGTCTTCCCGCGCACGACGGTGCTCGCGTTTCGCGACCAGAAGGCGACTGCCGCGGACGTCAGCCGGCAGCTGCACGCCGACTTCGCGCTCGAGGGGAGCCTCCGGCGAGCCGGGAACCGGCTGCGCATCAACACGCAGCTCGTGGACGCGGCGACGGGCTTCCCCGTCTGGTCGGAGCGCTACGACCGCGAGATGTCCGACATCTTCTCGGTGCAGGACGAGATCGCGCACAAGATCGCCGAGGCGCTGCGCATCAAGCTCACGCCGCAGGAACAGGCGGAGCTGGCCGCCCGGCCGACGGACAATCTGCAGGCCTACGACCTCTACCTGCGGGGCCGCAGCTACGCGCGGCGGCTCACGACGCGCGACATGGAGTTCGCGCTCCAGATGTTCGAGAACGCGGTCGCCCTCGATCCCAACTTCGCGGTCGCCTGGGCGGCGATCGCGAACGGCTGCGCCCACGTGCAGTACTGGTCCGCCGCCGGCGGGACCTACATGGAGCGCGCGCACTCGGCGTCGCTGCGCGCGGTGGCGCTCGCGCCAGAGCTTCCGGAGGTCCTCGTCTCGCAGGGCTGGATCCTCTACGCCGGAAACCGGTTCGAGGATGCCGTCCGGCTGACGCGGGCGGCGATCGCGCGCAAGCGTGACGCCGAAGGGGCGTACTACCTGCTGATGCGGACCCTGTTCGCCTCCGGCAAGCTGGAGGAGGTGGCCGCGCTCGCCGAGGAGGCGATCGCCGCGACGGGCACCGACTACAACGTCTACATCCCGATCATGAACGCGCTCGGCGCCCTCGGGAGGGAAGAGGCCAAGGCGAGCGTTCGAACGCGCAACATTCGAGCGCTCGAGAACCACCTGCGCGAGGTACCCGAGGACGCCCGCGCCCGAATTCTCCTCGGGGGCATGTATGCCCAGGAGCACCGTACCGAGGACTCGATCCGCGAGACCAACCTCGCGATGACTCTGCGGCCCAATGAGGCGACCGTGCTCTACAACGCCGCCTGCACGTTCGCCAACCTCGACCGGCGAGCCGAGGCGCTCGACGCGCTTCGTAAGGCCTGGGACGCGGGCTACCAGGATGCCGACTGGACGCGTCGCGATCCCGATCTGGCGCCCCTCCACGGCGAGCCGGAGTTCGAAAAGCTCTACCCCGCGCCGAAGAGCGAGTAGGAAGCGGGCGCGGAAGCGACGAGCTAGCTCGGCGTCGCCGCCGCGAGCGCGGCTCGCGGACCCGCGAACTCGCAGCGGTCGGTCGGCAGTGGAACCATGCCGGGCAGCGTCTTCGTCTCGGCATGAACGCAGACGCGCGTGCCGTCCCGGTAGCTCTCGAGAACGCCGTGCCGCCGGCACTGCGGGCAGCGGATGACGGTTCGCGATGAGCTGACGAGTGCTCCGAGCGGCAAGCGGGTGAAGTCGAGAGTCTCCATGCGACCTCCAGAGGCCGGCAGGATGAGCGCGCGGGATGGAGCCAGGATGGCCGCCACGTAAATTTTCGTCTCGACAACAGGGATCTGAAATGATCGCCGGTCACGATCTGCGCTCTTCTGTCTATAAGCATCTGAAATTAAGAGACTTACATAATAGGACTGTCGCGACCGGCAGTTCTGAAGAGTTGACTCGGAGTCGTCGCGAGTGTAGTGTTCGCCGTCCCTTTCCCGCCACCCTCAGCGGGAACGCGGGCTCGAATTCGTCCGAGGGCAATGTCTTTCTTCAACCTTCGAGGAACAACCGTGCCCGTCAGCTACGAGATCGACCACCGGCGCAAACGCATCGCCACCCGCTGCATCGGCGACACCACGCTCTCCGAAGTGCTCGCGCACTTCGATGAGCTGGAGCGCGACCAGAATCGGCCGCCACGCCTCGACGTCTACCTCGACCTCACCGAGCAGACGAACCTTCCGACCGCCCAGCAGATCCAGGCCGCGGCCAGCCGGATCGGAATGGCGAAGTGGATGATCGACTTCCGCGCCTGCGCGATCGTCGTCAACCGCGATGCGCTCTTCGGCATGCTGCGGATGTTCGAGGTCTTCGCCCACCCGCACTTCGAGCGCCTCCGCGTCTTCCGGGACGCCACGGCGGCGCGGGCCTGGCTCGACAACGGAAGCTCGCCCTCCCAGGCGGCCTGACCGCGAGGGGCCTCCGGCACGGTTCCTGCTACGAGGCCGGAGGAGGTTCTATGTTGCTCGCGATTGGAGTGATCCTGCTCATCGCGTGGGCCCTCGGGCTCTTCGCGTTTCACGTGACCGGAGCGCTCATCCATCTCCTGGTGGTGCTCGCCCTGGTTTCGTTCATCTTCCACATCCTGCGCGGCCCGACCCGAGCCGTCTGACGCCGCCCCGGAGGAGGCCCGTCCTCGGAATGCGACGGTCCCCCGTAGGCGTTGAATCGTGGCCAGGAGGTGCAGCTTTGAGACCGACTCTTTCGGCCGGGATTCTGGGGATGCTCCTCGCGACGGGTTTGTCCGCCGCCGAGGTCCATGGAACGATCAGCGAGAACGGCAAGCCTCTCCCGCAGGGCGTGGCCGTCAAGCTCGAGTGCCCCGGAGGGGCGGCGGCTTCGGCGGCGACGGACTCCTTCGGCGGGTACAGCCTCAAGACGGCGGCGAGCGGGGACTGCAAGATCACGGTCGACTACAAGGGCGGCCTCTCGCTCCCGGTCACCGTCTACGACAAGCCCAGCCGCTACGACCTCGTCGTCAAGACCGACGGCGGCAAGGCCGTCCTCGCCCGCAAATGATTCCGGAGCGCGCCGGTCCGGAGCATCCGGACCATCCGGCGGGTCCGCCCCCGCCGAGGCGCGACGCGTGGGACAAGCTCGCGATCATCCTGCAGCCGGTCGGCGGGCTCCTCACTGCGGTCGCCGTCGCGATCCTCGGGTTCTGGACGTCGAGCTACCTGCGCCAGCGCGAGCAGCGCGAGGCGATCGAGCAGGAGAAGCTCCAGACGCGTGACACCAACGCGCGCCTCTACTCGGAGCTGACGAGCCGCCGCGAGGAGGCCGAGAGCGCGTTGCGCAAGGACATGTTCACCTCGATCATCAACTCGTTCCTGCGCGAGGGCCCCGCGACGATCGACCAGAAGCTCCTGAACCTCGAGCTCCTCGTCTACAACTTCAACGACTCCCTCGACCTCAAGCCCCTCTTCGATCAGATCGGGCGCGAAATCCAACAGAGCCCGCGGAAGGCCGAGTACGCCGCTCGGCTCGAGCGCGTGGCCGAAGAGATCGTCAAGAAGCAGATGCTCGTCATTCAGGAGGGCGGCGACACCGTCGACGCGACCGTCAATTGGAAGACGCTCACCTTCGCCAGCGGCGCGGACTTCGTCGCCAAGGACCTCACGTCGGACGGGCTCACGCGCAACTTCAGGCTGGAGATCCTGGGCGCCGACGCGGCGAATCGGCAGGTCCAGCTGCGGGTCACCGTCCGTGGCGGCCAGAGGGGCGCGGCCGAGACCACCTCGGCGGAGTTCTGGCTCGGTCCCTTCGACTTTCCGATGATCGACAACGTTCGGCTGCCCCACGACCAGCGCATGGCGGCCGTGCTGAACAACTTCGATTCCCGATCCGGGAGCGCCGATCTGACGCTCGCCTATTTCCCGGGTAAGTATGCGGGGCTGCGCGAGAAGCCCTACTACGACGAGGTCCTGGCCAAGCTTCTCGCCGCGAATCAGTCCACGGTCCCGGCGGCGACGACGCCCGCCAAGTAGAGAATCCCGCCTCGATATTCAAGGGAGCCTAAATGGGATCGGTCGGCGCACCGGTACAATTCGGGAATCTCCGCCCGGCTGGCGGGATTCGTGGTACTTAGGCATCGCAAGGCGAGGTGAGAGCGTGGGGGCGTTGGGCGCGTTGAAGATCGGGTCCGAGGAGCATAAAGCTCTCTTCTGTAACGAGTTCGTTCGGACCCACAACCCCTTCGAGCCCGCCCGGATCCAGTGGCCGGACCTGGACGCGGAGACCCTCGGCCGCCTGAAGGCCCTTCCGATCTGGAACGAGGCCGTCCAGACCGAGGCGGAGACGGCCCTCAAGGTCCAGACTCTCGGAAAGAGCGAGCCCGATCCGGTCCTCGCCGAGGCCATCGCGCTCCAGGGCTACGAGGAGGGGCGCCACGCGGCGGTCCTGAGGCTCCTGACGACCCGCTACGGCATCCCCGTGAAGCCCTTCGACGAGCCGAAGCCTCCCGAGAAGCCGGTCTGGGCTTTTCTCTCGACCGGCTACGGGGAGTGCCTGGACTCCTTCTTCGCCTTCGGCCTCTTCGCCCTCGGCAAGCGCTCCCGGTACTTCCCGATGGAGCTCATCGACGTCTTCGATCCCATCATGCAGGAGGAGGCGCGCCACATCCTTTTCATCGTCAACTGGGCCGCCTACCTGCGCGCGCGCGCCGGGCTCGCGGGGCGTCCGGCGTTCGACGCCCGACGCGCCTGGATCGTCTGGCAGCAGCTCGTCGGGCACGCCCGGCAGGCGCTGCGGGCCTCTCGCGGCGGCGACGACGCTGACTCCGACGCCGCCGGGGCCGGCTTCACGATGAACAGCCACTCGGTCTTCGGCGACGTCACCGCCCGCTCCTTCCTCGAGCTCTGTCTCTCCGAGAACGACCGGCGGCTCTCGCTGTACGACTCCCGCCTGCTTCGGCCGACGATGGTTCCGTCCGCGGTCCGCCTCGCGCTCCGCTTCCTCCCGAAGAACGGCGCCGGCGCCGGCTTCCACAAGGGAGACGAGACGCCCGCGGAGCCGCCGCGGGCCTCAGCAACCACACCCTAGGAGGTCTGTTTGGCCAGTTACGCCCGGACCCTCTTCCTGAACCCGCCCTCCTTCGAAGGCTTCGACGGCGGTGCGGGGTCGCGCTATCAGGCAAAGCGGGAGATTCGCTCCTTCTGGTATCCGACCTGGCTCGCCCAGCCAGCCGCCCTCGTCCCGGACAGTAAGTTGATCGACGCGCCGGCGCGCGGACTCTCGCTCGAGGACGTCCTGCCCGCGGCCAGCGAATACGAGCTCCTCGTGATGCACACGAGTACGCCGTCTTTCCATGCCGACGTGAAGGTCGCGGAGGCCTTCAAGAGCGCGAACCCGAAGCTGCGGATCGGCATGGTGGGCGCCCACGTCGCCGTGTCTCCCGAGGACTCGCTGCGCGCGTCGAAGGCGATCGACTTCGTGGCACGCAACGAGTTCGATTACACGATCGAGGAGGTCGCGCTCGGACGCCCGCTCGATCAGGTCGACGGCTTGTCGTTCCGGGTCAACGGAAACGGGCACGTGGTCCACAACAAGGAGCGGGCCACCCTCGAGAACATGGACAGCCTGCCCTTCGTGACCGAGGTCTACCGGCGGGACCTGGTCATCGAGGACTACTTCATCGGCTACCTGCTCCACCCGTACGTCTCGCTCTACACCGGGCGCGGATGCCGCTCCCGCTGCACCTTCTGCCTGTGGCCGCAGACGATCGGCGGACACCGCTACCGGACGCGCAGCGCCGAGAACGTGGCCGAGGAGATCCGGCGGGGCAAGGAGTACTTCCCGCAGGTCAAGGAGTTCTTCTTCGACGACGACACGTTCACCGACGACCTGCCGCGCGCGGCGGCCATCGCCGAGAAGCTCGGGGAGATCGGCGTCACGTGGTCGTGCAACGCCAAGGCGATCGTGCCCTACGAGTCGCTCAAGATCCTTCGCGACAACGGACTGCGCCTGCTCCTCGTGGGATACGAGACGGGAAGCCAGCAGATCCTGAACAACATCCGGAAGGGGACGCGGATCGACGCCGCCCGCCGCTTCACCGAGGACTGCCACAAGCTCGGCATCACGATCCACGGCACCTTCATCGTGGGCCTGCCGGGCGAGACGCACGAGACGATCCAGGAGACGATCCGCTTCGCGCGCGAGATCAACCCGCACACGATCCAGGTCTCGCTCGCGGCGCCCTATCCGGGGACGGAGCTCTATCAGCAGGCGGTCCAGAACGGCTGGCTCGAGGCGGACCGCCTCGTGGGCGACAACGGCGTGCAGATCGCGTCGCTCTCCTATCCGCACCTCTCGCGCGAGGAGATCTTCGGCTCGCTCGAGGAGTTCTACAAGCGCTTCTACTTCCGCCCCAAGAAGATCGCCGAGATGACCCTGGAGATGGTGCGCAGCGGAGAGATGATGAAGCGGCGACTGCGCGAGGGGGCGGAGTTCGCGCGCTTCTTGTGGAGCCGGGAGGATCACGCCTGAGACGGCTCGCGGTGACCGCCGACGACTTCGGGTTCTCGCACGGCGTCAACCAGGCGATCCTGCGGGCACACCGCGAGGGAATCGTCACCCGCACGAGCCTCATGGTGACGGGCGACGCCGCGGCGGAGGCCGTCGCGATCGCGAGGGCGAACCCGGATCTCGCGGTCGGCCTGCACCTCGTCGTCGTGTCCGGACGCGCGGCGCTTCCTCCGCGGGAGATCCCCGCCCTCGTGGACGATCGGGGACTCTTCCGCGGCGGCCCCGTCGGGATCGGCCTGCGCTACCAGTTCTCGCGCGCGGCGCGCACGCAGCTCTCGCACGAGATCCGGGAGCAGCTCGTGCGGTTCCGGGAGACGGGCCTCCCCCTCGCCCACGTCGACGGGCATCTCCACATGCACCTGCACCCGGTCGTCCTGTCTTGCCTGGTCGAGCTCGCGGAGGAGTTCGGGATCCCGGCTCTTCGGTTGCCTCGTGAAGAGCTTCGCTGGAACCTGGCGTTCGATTCGCGTTCGGCGGCGCGGAAGGTCCTGTGGTCCGGCGTCTTCGGGCGCCTGCGGCGCCACGCCGAGTCCAGACTGTCGTCCGCGCGGATCGCCGTCTCGGACCGCGTCTACGGCCTGCTGCAAACCGGACGGATCACCGAGGACTATCTCCTCGACCTCCTTTCGCGGCTCGCCTCCTCGGAGACCTCGGCGGTCGAGATCTACGCGCATCCCGACGCCGCCCTTCCGGGAGAGCCCCTCAACGGTCCCCCGGGCGCCGGCCCGAGAGAGCTCGAGGCGATGCTCTCGCCGAGGGTGCGCCGCGCGGTCGCGGAGGCGGGATTCACGTTCGCGGCGCGCGACGCGGCGAGCGCGGGCCGACTCGGGAGTCCCCGGGCGGCCGTCGCCGCCTGGCAGGGGCGATCCTCGTGACCCCGCACGGGTCTCTCCTCGCCTACGCCGGGACGGCGGCCGAGGCGCTCCTCGTGACCGTCTGCGTCACGTCCATCGCGTACTACGCGTTCGCGGTCTACGCGGCGCGCGCCTTCTTCCGCCTTCCGCCGAGGCGGCTGGACGGCCCCTTCCCTCCCGTCACCGTGCTCAAGCCGCTCCGCGGCCTCGATCACGAGGCGTACCGCAACTTCGCGTCCTTCTGCCGGCAGGACTATCCCGAGTTCCAGATCGTCTTCGGCGCCGACGACGCCGACGAGCCGGCTCTCGAGGTCGCGCGCGCGATCGCCCGAGACTTCCCGCAGATCGACGTCTCGATCGTCGTGGGCGGCCAGAGGCCGGCCGCGAACCCCAAGATCGGGAATCTCTCCGGCATGTACTCCGCGGCGAAGCACCCCGTGCTGCTCGTCTCCGACAGCGACATCCGCGTCGGACCCTCGCACCTGCGGACGATGGTGCAGCCGCTCTCGGACCCCCGCGTGGGCGTCGTGACGTGCCTCTACCGCTCGCACGCCCACGGCCTCGCGGGCGAGTTCGACGCCCTGAGCCTCTCGACGGAGTTTCAGCCGTCCGTCCTGGTCGCGCGGCAGCTCGAGGGCATCACCTTCGCGATGGGCTCCGGGATCTGCATCCGCCGCTCCGTGCTCGAGGGAATCGGCGGCTTCGACGCGATTGGCGATTACCTCGCCGACGACTACTTCCTGGGTAACCTCCCCTCGCGCGCCGGAAGCACGGTCGAGCTCGCCAATCACGTCGTGGAGCACCGGCTCGACACCGCGAGCCTGACCGGGCTCATCCATCATCAGATCCGGTGGAATCGCGGCACGCGCGCGGCCCGCCCGTGGGGATACGCGGGGCTGCTCTTCACGCACGGCGTCCCGGCCGCCCTTCTCTTGCCCCTCGTGGCCTTCGGGTCACCGGCCGCCTGGACACTCTCCGCCACGACGCTCGCCGCGCGTCTGACGATGGCCTGGTACGTCGCGGTGCGCCGCCTGCGGGATCCCGTCGCCCGGCGCGCGCTGTGGCTCGTCCCCCTGCGCGATCTGCTCGGCTTCGGGCTCTGGATCGCGGCGTACCTGGGGACGACGATCGTCTGGCGCGGACAGCGTTTCCGGCTGGGCGGCGGAGGAAAGCTCTCGCCGACGCCGGCGCGCCCGGCGGCGCCGTCGCCGTCGCAGCCGATGGCGCCCGAGAGCGGCGGCGAGGCGATCGCCACCACCCGCGCCGCCTCCTAGGCTCCCCATCCATGAGCGCCCCGAAGCTGCAGCTCGCGCTCCGGGTCTCCCCGCACCCCTTCGCGATCGCCGGCCTCGCGGCGCGCGTTCGCTCCGAGCGCGCGCTGGCGGCTCTTCCCGGCGTCGCCCGGTGCGTGCCGTCGGGACAGGGCTCCCCCGATCTCCCGACTCTCGTGGTCTCCGGCGATGGCCTGCCGGAGACCGCGGCGCTCGTGCGCTTCGCGACGAAAGCGGAGGCGGAGGCCGCGGCCGTCGGGGGCCGGGTGGCCTGGACTTGGCGAGGTGAGACGGTCGCCGCGTACTTTCCGGCGGGGGATGCCCCGCAACCGGAAGCCGAGTGGCCTCCCGCGCGGGTCGTGTCGGCGATTCCGGCGGCGGAGGAATCCTGGATGCCCGTTCGCGACGCGGCGGAGGCCCGAGCCGCCGAGGACCGTCTCTTCGCCGCGCTCGGAAAGCCGACCGATGGCTTCCTGTCCCGTCTCGACCGGCGCGTCTCGACGGCCCTGTCGCGCCGCCTGGCCCGGACCGCGGTCACGCCCAATCAGATCACCTGGGTGAGCATCGTCGTCGGGCTCGCGGGCGCCCTCGCGATCGCCGCGCCCGGCCGCGGGATCTGCCTTGCCGGAACGCTCCTCGTCTGGCTCTCCGCGATCCTCGACGGTTGCGACGGCGAGATCGCCCGCGTCAAGCTGCTCTCCTCGCCGGCCGGCGCGCGCCTGGATCTCTTCGGCGACCACGTCGTCAACTTCGCGACGCTCGCCGCGATTGCCGTCCACGTCCATCACGCGAGGCCCCAGGGCTTCGGCGTCGCCGCGCTCCTCCTCGGCATCGGCGTCGCCGCGAGCGCCGCCGTCGTCGCCTGGGCGTCGGCGGCACCCTCGCCGGCGCCCGGCCGGATCGACCTCCTGATCGAACGCCTGGCCAGTCGGGACTTCATCTACCTCGTGATCCCGCTCGCCGCCCTGAACCGGCTCGACTGGTTCTTCTGGGCCGCGGCGGTCGGCTCCAACCTCTTCTGGCTGTCGCTCTGGGCGGTTCACTGGAGGTCACGCCATGGGGTCGTACGGCCGCGCGACTCCACGTCCTCGCAGTCGCCCGCCTGACCCCGCCGCCATGAAGAGGATCGAGCGGATCGGCTTCGCGGCCGGCGTCCTGTTGCTCTGCTGGCTCCTCTGGCGGATCGGACCGGACGCGCTCCTCGCCAACCTGTCCGAGGTCGGCTGGGGTTTCGTCCTGATCCTCGCGCTGCACGGCTTCAACGTGCTGTTCAACTCGCTCGCGTGGAGGCGGGTCCTCTCCGCCGATCACCCCGTGCCGCTTCCGGTCCTCGCCGAGATGCAGATGGCCGGCGACGCCGTCAATGCGGTCAACCCGCTGGGCGTCGTGGGCGGGGAGCTGATGCGCGTGCGGCTCCTGAGCCGAGTCGTGCCCGTGTCGGCGGCCACCGCGTCGGTCGGGCTCGTGGCGACGGCGCAGTTCGTCTCGCAGATCCTCTTCGTGCTGTCCGGGACTCCGCTCACGATCCACTGGATCAGGGACGCCGGCATCCGCAAGGGCCTCTGGATCCTGTGCGTCCTGCTGCTGGTGCTCTTCCTGATCGTGCTGTGGCTCGCCCTCTCCCGCACCGCCTTCCCGGCGATCCGCAACCGGCTCCGCGGAATCGCCTGGCTGCGGAGGCGCTGGGCCGCGATCCCCGAGCGGTGGAAGAAGACCGAGTCGGAGACCATCGGCGTGCTGCGCGAGCGTCCGGGCTCCTTCCTCCTGGCGGTCGCCATCACGTTTCTGGACTGGCAGCTGGGGGTGATCGAGGCGCTCGTGATCCTTCGCCTCCTGCATCAGCCCATCACGTTTCCGCAGGTCTACGCGATCGAGCTGCTGTCGGTGGTCATCGAGGGCATCCTCTTCTTCGTTCCGGCGAAGATCGGGACGCAGGAGGGCGGCAAGGTGCTGATCTTCCTGGCGATGGGCCTCGACCCGATGAAGGGGCTGACGCTCGGCGTCATTCGCCGCCTCTGCGGGCTCTTCTGGGCGGGCGTGGGCCTCGGGTTCCTGGGCCGACTCTCGCGGAAGGCCGAGGCCTGATCCCGCTCCGCCTCCCGCCTACCGCTTCACGACTTCCGTCTCGCTGAGGCACGGCGGATCCGCCCCGAGCACCGACCGGGCGAGCTCGCCCCGCAGCGACAGGAGCCGCGCGCGCTCGAGCAGCGAGCTCAACGCGGCGCGCGAGGCCTCCTCGTCGGCGTCGGAGAGCACGATCTGGCGGTCGTCGAGGTCCGAGAGCTCGCTGCGGCCTTCGCGGACCAGGAGCTGCAGCGCCGAGAGGGCCTGCTCCTCGATCCCTTGCGAGCGCCGCGTCAGGCTCTTCTCGGCGGTCGTGCGCGCCACGCTCGCCTCCGCGCGCCGCACCGCCAGCTCGAGGTCGGACTCGCGCGCGGCGCGCTGCGCCTCGGCCTCCTCGAGACGGGCGCGGGCGCGGTCGCGGCCGTCCTCGAAGCGTCCGCCGGTGAACACGGGGATCGCGATCGAGACGCCGACCGCCACCGAGTCCGGCGTGAAGGTCACGTAGTACTTGTCGAAGTCGTTGTACTTGGACAGACGCTGATACGACGCCGACGCCTCGACGATCGGGGCGAAGCGCTTGTTCTCGAGCCTCGCGGAGTGCCCGAGCAGCTCCACCTCGCGAGACAGCGAGCGCAGCTGCGGATCCGCGGCGCGCGCGGCGGAGAGGTTCTCGGACGAGGTGAGCTCGGGGACCGCGACGTCGGGATCCGCCGCCAGGGTCAGCGGAGCGCTGCCCGGCCAGCCGATGAGGCGCTTCAACTCGAGGAGGTCGAGGTCGCGGTCGGACTCCGCGTTCAGGAGCTTCTGCTTCGCCCGCGCCGCCTGCAGGCGCGCGCGCTCGAGGTCGAGGTCGGTCCGGCGGCCCTCGGCGGCGAGCGCCTCGGTGCGCTGGCGAATGGCCTCGGCGGCGTCGACGCGCCGCTTCGCGGTCTCCGTCAGCGCCTGGTCGACCCAGCAGCGCGCGTAGACCTCGAGCGCCTGCTGCACCGTGTCCTGGCAGGATCGGGCGACCGTCCCGTCCATGCCCGACGCCCGCGCCTGTGCCTGGTAGACCGCGGAGCGGCGATAGGGGTCGTAGACCGTCTGGCGGAACTCGATGCCCACGACCGACGGCACGTGCCCGGCGACGGTGGCCGGCATGCCGTAGGTGTAGCCGGGGCTCGTCGTGATCCAGGCCGACGGATGGTAGGCGTCCTGCGCGAGCCGCGCGGACGCCCGCTCGCCGTCCTGCTCGGCCCGGACGGCCGCGAGCTGCGGCGCCCTCTCGAGCGCGAGCTCGACCGCCCTTCGGAGCGTCAGCGGCTCGGGGGCCTCGGCCTGTCCGAGCACGGGGGCCGACGCGACGACTCCAGAGAGGATCCCGACGAGAATTCGCCACCGGATTTCATTCATGGTGAAGCGCCTCCGCAGGGTTCAGACTCGAGGCGCGATAGGCCGGCACGGCGCCGAACACCACCGCCACCCCACACGAAAAGACGAAGGCCAGGACGGCCGAGAGCACCGACACGTGGATCTCGATGTTCCGCAGGAAGAGCCGGGAGAGGTACGGCAGACCGAGGCCGAGCAGGACGCCGATCGACGATCCCGCCATCCCGAGCGCCAGCGCCTCGAACAGGAACTGGCCCAGGATGTCGCGCCGCCGGGCGCCGACGGACATGCGCACGCCGATCTCGCGCGTCCGCTGCTCGACCGAGGCGAGAAGGATGTTCATGATCCCGACCCCGCCGACGACGACCGAGACCGCGGCCGCCAGCACGAAGACGACGATGAGCCCGGCCGAGATGGCGTGGGCGAGGCCAACGACCGTCGTCATGCTCTCGACCTCGTACACCGAGCCCGGCCGATGCCGCTCCTTCAGGATCTCCTCGACCGCCTTGACGGCCGTGGGCAGCTGGGTGAAGTCGCGCACCTCGGCGTAGAGAGTCCGCACCTCGCGCGTCGGCGTGTAGTACCAGCCGACGGTGATCGGGATGAGGATCGTCTCGGGAACGATGTCGCCGCGGCCCAGCGTGTCCACGGGTTCCTCGAACTCCCCGATGACCTGGAACGTCGTCCCCATCGTCCGGATCGTCTTCCCCTCGACGCCCTGGGGGCCGACGCCGAAGAGCCGCTGGTAGAGGTCGCGCACGACGACGCAGACTCGCGCCCGCTCGAGCACGTCGTCCTCGTCGATGAAGCGCCCCTTCAGGATCCGCGTGTTCCTCCGGACGCCCGGGTAGTTCGCCATCACGCCGAGCACCGTCAGGGGCAGCGTGCTCGATTGAACCGTGACGTTGCCGCGCAGGGTCAGCGTGGCCGTCGCGCCCGAGATGAGGTCGCTGCGCGCCTCCACGGCCTTGACGTCCATGTCGACGAGGACGTCGTCCTGGATGCGCGACACGCCGGAGGTCACCGTGCCGCGGTAGTTGGCCCACAAGAGCCGCGAGCCCACGCCCTCGATCTGCGACAGCACGAAGCTGCGGCCGGTCAGGCCGAGCGTGACGACGAGGATGATCGCGGCGGTTCCCACGGTCAGCCCCGCGAGGGTCAGCGAGGTCTGGATCGGGTTCTTGCGGAACCGGTCCACGGCCATGTCGAGGACTTCGCGGCTGAGCATGATTCAGGGCCCTAGGACCCGCTGGCGGCCCCGCTTCCGCGCGCGCTCGCCTCTGCGGGACGGACCCGCAGCCCTTCCGACAGCGGCACCGCCCCGGGCAGGATCACGAGGTCCTTCTCGGCGAGCCCGCCGACGATCTCGACGTCGTTCAGGCCCGTCAGCCCCACCTGCACGTCGCGGCGCCGGGCCCGTCCTCCGTCGAGGAGGTAGACGTAGCGCCGCTCGCCGTCCTTGAGGACGCTCGCGCGCGGGACCACGAGGGTTCCGCTCTTCTCCCCGGTCACGATCTGGACCTCGACCGCCGCGTTGGTCGGGAGCCGGCCCTTCGGATCCCCGACCTCGCCGAGCACCTCGCCGACCTCGCGGCCGCCGATCTGGGACAGGCCGGGCGAGACGAAGCTGACCTTCCCCTCCCAGCGTTCGTGCGGCAACCCGTCGAAGGCCACCAGGATCCTCTGACCGATCGCGATGCGCGGCAGATCCGGCTGGTCCACGCGCGCGCGGAGACGCCGCCGTTCCGGATCGATCACGCTCGCGACGACCTGCCCCGCCGAGACCGACTCCCCGGCCCGTCGCGGCAAGCCGTACACGACGCCCGGCAGGGGCGCCCGGAACGTCAGCGCGGCCACGCGCTTCGACAGCGTCTCCGCGGCGCGCTCGGCGAGCGCGAGCCGGGAATCGGGCCCGACGTATCCGGCGGCGCGCGCCTCGGCCGCGCCCGCCTTCTCCTGCGCCTCCGAGTACGCGCGCTCGCTCGCCTCGTAGGCGGCCTTCGTGATGGCGCCCGCCGCGAGGAGCCGCGAGTCGCCCTCGAAGGTCTCCTTCGCGTACTTGAGCTCCCGCCGCAGGTTCGAGAGGTCGGCCTGCGTCTGGGCGCGGTCGGCGGAGAGGGCCAGCGCCTCCGAGCGCGCGTCGAGCGCCTTCTGGGAGAGCTCGGGGTTCTCGAGGCGCAGGAGCGGGGTGTCCTTCGCGACGCGATCCCCATCCTTCACCATCAGCTCGGCCACGGTGGCGGCCTCCGGGGAGCGCAGCTCGCCGCCCGGGGGCGGCTCGAGGGTGCCGTCGCACTGGACCGGCACGAGGAGGTCCTGCCGCTGCACGGCCGCGGCCTGGACGGGGAGGCTTCGGGGCCGCGCGAACGCGGCGACGACCAGCAGGAGCACCGCCGCCGCGCCGAGTCCGAGGGCCCACCGCCAGGCCCGGCGGGAACGTTTTCCCTCGAGGTCGTCCTCCGCGGAGGCTTTCATCCCGCCAATTCTAGAGGTTGACGGGCCGACACTCGACCGACGGGAGCGGATCGGCTCCTAGCGGGGTTCCAGGGCACGGGTCCCCGGGAGCGGCTCGGGAAGGGGCGAGACCGTGCGCGGGGCCGGCGCCACGGCGATCTCGGACGCCTTCTGGCGCACGGCGTCGCCGGCCGACCCGGTCACCGTCAGCCGCACGTCGAAGACCCCCGGCGCATCGTAGACGTGGACCGGATTTTTCTCCTCGCTCACTCCCCCGTCGCCGAAGTCCCAGTGCCAGGCGGAGGCCCCCGGAACGCTGGAGGCGTCCGTGAACGCGACCGACTGCCCGGCCACGCAGGAGTCGACGCTCGCGGTGAAGTCGGCGACCCCGACGTAGCGGATCCGGAGCACGTGCGCGCCGCGGTCCACGGGCGTGGTCTCGCCGAAGTCCTTGTAGAGGTCCGAGAAATAGAGACCGTCGGGGCCCGCCGCGAGCCCGACGGCCGTGGCGCGGCCGGCGCCGATGTACTCGATGAGCGGCAACGGGCCCGAGGTGAGGGCCCCGTCCTGGTCGAAGGAGAACTCCGAGATGCGCTTGCCGAGGCCCTGCGGCCCGGGGGCGTACGTAGGGCCCGACTCGGCGACGAACGCGTGGTCCAGCTTCTCCGCGGGGAAGCCGCTTCCGCCGAAGGTGCCCGGTTGGATGAAGGCGATGTTGACGGGCGCGACGGACGGCGACCAGTTGTATGCGGCAAAGTTGGCCATGCTCGCGTCGGTGCCGTCCCAGAGGTAGTTGCGACCGGCGACGATCTTCGCGAGTCGATCGACGCTCGGGCCGTTCTCGACTTCCCAGTGCGCGCCGTCGGCCTGCCGCCAGGCTCCGCCGAAGGGATTGCGGAGGCCGTAAGCGTAGATGAGCCGCGTGGCGAGGACGCCGTTCGCGCTCGAGTAGAACGGATTGTCGGTCGGAGCGGAGCCGTCCAGGTTGACGCGCAGGATCTTGCCGCGCACGGAGGCCAGGTCGAGCGCCGGCGTCGTGAGGAGCCCGTCGCCGATGTGGACGTAGAGCTTCCCGTCCGGTCCGATCGACAGGTTCGAGATCTGATGCGAGGGTCCGAGCGGCTCGGTCGGGAAGTCGAGGATCGTGGTGTTGCTCGCCATCGTGAGGCCGCCGTCGGCGCTATGGAGCCGCATGACGCGGGGATAGTGGAAGTCGACGTCGGGAGGAACCGCCTCGACCGCCGAGACGAATAGGTCGCCCGACGCCGGCTCGACGACGAGGCCCGCCAGACCCTTCTCCCCCGAGCCGGGGAAGCTGCCGAGCGGATCGAAGTTGAGCAGCCCGCTCGCGTATTGGGAAACGGTGCCGTTGCGCGTGACGAGCTGGACGTTGCCGTAGAGCTCGTTGACGTAGAAGAAGGGATCGGCCGGGTTGGGGCCGGGATGCGGGAGAAACGCGATGTTGACCGGCAGCTGCAGCTCCGACGCGACGAGGTCGATCACGAACCCCGGCTGGCGCACCGCCCACGGGATCGTGGCGGCGGAGACCTGGCTGGTGAAGTCGGGGAGAGCGCCCGCGGGGGGAACCGCGGCCGCCAGGAACGCGTCGCCGGCCACGTCGACCCAGAAGCCGGCGGGCTGGCCGGCGGGGAGGACGATCGGAGGCAGCGCGACGTCGCGATCCTGGCCGCTGCCGTCCGTGAAGAGCAGGTGCGATGCCGGGAGATTCAGGTCAAGGCCGCCGGCGGCGACGTAGACGTGCACCGGGCCGTGCGCCGCGATCGCGGGAGGGTTGAAGACCTGGTTCCCCGACGCGACGCCGCCCGGGGTCAGCTGGAGAAGTGTCCCTCCTCCCTGCGCCTCCAGGCGCAGCAGGCCCCCGAGGGCGAGCGGCACCGGCTGTCCCGAACCGTCCAGCCAGCGCGGAGTCGGAAGCGCCGCGACGTCCGAGAGGATCAGCGGCTGAATTGCGCTCGCCGACGCGGTCATGAAGGGCCGCGTCGCCCAGCCGCTCCAGTCCGTGTCGGGCGGAGGCGCGTCGCCGAGGAATCGCACGCGCAGGGTATAGCCGGTGCCGGGCGCCAGCTCGTGCTTTCCGGAGAGGGAGCCGGCGAACTGGCCGTCGCCGAGGTGGATGTGGACCGCAAGCGTGGCCTGGACGCACGAGGCCGACCAGACGAGCTCGTTCGTGTTGGTGTTGCGGAGCTCCCAGTCGCTGCAGACGTGGCTCTCGCCCGGCGAACCGACGAAGGGGCCGGCCACCATGTGGACGTCGTAGGGGCTGATCATCTGGCCGTCGAACTCGGGCTCGGTGATCGCGGGAACCGCCACCGCGGCTCGCGCCGCGGCCGCGGAGAGCAGGCATGCGACCAGTGCGCACACGATCCAACGGAAACGGTTCGTCATGGGTGGCAGGATCTTAATGCGTCGCCGAATCCAAGATCCAAAATCCGAGAACCCGAATCACCTGGCGCCCTTGCCCGTCAGCACGCGGCCGGGACGGGCGCCGGTCGGCTTCCCGTCCTCCCACACCGCCTGGCCGTTCACCGCCACCCAGACGATTCCTTCGGCGAGCTTCCTGGGCTCCTCGAAGCTCGAGCGGTCGATCACCGTCGCCGGGTCGAACAACACGAGGTCGGCCTTCATCCCCGGAGCAACCTTTCCGCGATCCGTCAGGCTCACGCGGCGCGCCGGCAGCGAGGTCATCTTGCGGATCGCCTCCTCGAGCGGGAAGAGCTTCTTCTCGCGCACGAACCTCCCGAGGACGCGGGGGAAGGTGCCGGCCCCGCGCGGATGGTCCGACCCGATGCCGCCGTCGCTCGCGACCATGACCCAGGGCTGGCGGTAGAAGGTCAGCACGTCGGGCTCGAGCATGGTGTGACCGATGACGTCCGCACCGCCATCCTTGATGATCTTCATGAAGAGCTCGGTCGCCGTGATTCCCTCCGCGGTGGCGATCTGCTCGAGGTTGCGGCCCGCGTAGGACGGATGCGCCTGGCACGCCGTGACCGTGATGTTCGCGGGCCCGCCCACATCGTGCAGGCCTCGGTCGACGCTCTCCTTGTCGAAGTACTGCTTGTTCGGAACGAGGGTGTAGAGATCCGAATGCCAGGCCTCGTACGGATAGCAATCCGCGGTGACGTCGTCGCCCTTCGCGCGCGCGCGATCGATCAGCGTGACGGCCTCGTCGGCCCTGTTCCAGACGCCGACGGTTGCGAGCTTGATGTGGGAAATGTCGAGCGGAACGCCGGCGCGCTCGGAGATCGCGATCGCCTCGGCGAAGGCCTCGAAGGCCTTGTCCGCCTCGTCGCGCACGTGGGTCATGTAGAAGCCGCCGTACGGCGCGGATGCCTTGCAGAGCGCGACCAGCTCGTCGGTCGACCCGTAGCTGCCCACGTCGTACTCGAGGCCCGAGGACACGCCGATCGCTCCCTCCTTCATCCCCTGCTCGACGAGCGCGGCCATCTTCGCGACCTCCTCGGGCCGGGCCTCCCGCTTGTAGTCCTTGTCCATGACGAGGCTGCGCACGGTCTCGTGCCCCACCATCGTCATGACGTTGACCGCGGGCGGATCGTTACGTCGGGCCTGGAGGTATTCGCCGATGGGCCAGGGCGAGTCGCCGTCGGGCCCGAGGACCAGCGTCGTGATGCCCTGCGACACCTGCGTCTCGGCCGCCTGATCGCGCTTGAGACCGCCGGTCGAGTGGTTGTGCACGTCGATGAAGCCGGGCGCGAGCACGAGCCCCTTGCCGGGAACCACCTTCTCGCCCGGCCGGGCGGGGAGCGAACCGGGAGCGCCCACCGCGGCGATCGCGTCTCCCTCGATCCGCACGTCCGCCGCCCGAAGCGGCGCACCCGTGCCGTCCGCGACCCGGGCGCCGGAGATCAGGATCGACTTCGCCGCGCCGCCGGCGGCCTGTGCGGGCGCGGGTGCGGGATGAGTGGTGCACGCGGACAGGACGAGCAGACAGCCGAGAACCAGGACACCGGCGATTCTTCGCACGTTCCCTCCCCCATTCCGAATCCATCCAGGATCAAGAATCCAAGATGCCCTAGACTCCGTGCCGCTTCATGTCCTCCAGCGCGGAGCGGACCTCCGCGATGTCCTTTCGGTATTCCGCCGGCGGCGCGTTGGCCACGAACCGCTCGAGCGCCGAGCGCGCCGTCTTCCAGTCGCCCAGCCGGCCCGCCACGCGGCCGATGTTGTACAGCGCGTCGAACTGGTCGGGGTTCAGCTCGACGCAGCGCTGCCAGGCCTGGATCGCCTTCTCGGGCTGGTCGAGATTCATCCAGGCGACGCCGAGCGCGTTCCAAGCCCGCGTGTGCTTCTTCCCGAGCGTGAGCGCCTGCTCCAGGTTCTTGCGCGCCTCCTCGGGCCGGTCGAGCTTGAGCAGAGCGATCCCCGTGTTCTGGTAGGCCTGCGAGTTCGAGGGATCGACCTCGAGCGCCCGCGCGAATACCGGAAGCGCGTCGGCCGCCCGGCCCGCGTCCGTCAACGCGATCCCGAGCGCGTTCATGGTCTCGGGATCGTCGCTCTCCTTGTAGACCTCGAGGACCTTGACCGCGTCCTTGGGACGGCCGAGCTCCGACAGGAGGAGGGCCCGGCGCCGGTCCAGGCTCTCGCCGCCCGCGTCGTGCGCCACCGCGGCCTCGTAGGTCTTCAGCGCGCCCTTCTGGTCGCCCTTCGCCTGCTGCACCACGGCGAGGTGGATGTAACCCATCTTCATCTTCGGGTTCTCGGCCACGATCTGCCGCGCGACCACGATCGCCTCGTCGAACTTCTTCTGCTCCTGGAGGTCGATGACCTGGTGGATCTTCTGGTCCACCGCGATCAGCGTCTTCGGATCGTCGGCGGGACCGTAGTTGTCCTTCTTCTCGACGGAGCCCGCGAGATAGCCGAGGCTCCGCAGGCGCGCCGCCTCCTCGGACCCGATCGTGCCGCGCTCGTTGATCGCCATGGGCAGCTCGAGGAGCCGCTTGCGCAGACGGCGCAGCGGATCCGGCCGGCCCGGCGCGAGGTTGTTCGCCTCCCTGGGATCGGACGGGAGGTCGTAGAGCTCGGGGATCGGCAGGTCGATGTACTTCTGTCCGCCGTTCATGAGCCCGCGCAGCGGAGCCCAGCCGCGGTTGAACGACGCGGAGAGGGCCTCGAAGTAGCTCTCGCCCTCGCCTCGCCTCGGATTGAGCAGCGACTGCCCGTGCAGCTCCTCCGGCTTCGCCTCGCCGATCGCATCGAGGATCGTGGGCAGGATGTCCACGTGGCGCGCGGGCGTCGGGTCCTCTCCGCGAGGGACGACGTCGCCCCAGATGAACAGCGGGATGTGCAGCGTCGCCTCGTAGCAGAAGAGACCGTGCGTCAGCTCGCCGTGGTCGCCGCGCGCCTCGCCGTGATCGCCGGTCACGACGAGGAGCGGATGCGTGGGATCCGCCCGGACCTCCGCGAGCAGCGGCGCGAGCGCGGCGTCCGTGTAGGCCACCTCGCCGAGGTACAGGTCGTCCTTGTATTGCTCACGGTAAGGCGCCGGCGGCTCGTACGGCGCATGCGGATCGTAGACGTGGACCCACATGAACCGCGGCTTTCCACTCGACGCCTGCGCGCGGAACCACTCGAGCGCCGCCTTGACGACGTCCTCGGCGCGCGCCTGCTGGATGTTGAAGTCGAGCTGCTCGTCGAGGTGGCGATAGAGCTCGTCGTAGACGTCGAAGTCGTGGTTGAGCCCGTAGCGCGAGTCGAGCACGAAGGCGCCGACGAACGCGCCGGTCACGTAGCCGCGCGCCTTGAGGCGCGTGGCGACGGTCGGCGTGTGGGGGCTCAGCCGGAAGCCGGCGTTCTCCCGCACGCCGTGCTGATACGGGAACATCCCCGTCAGGATGTTCGAGTGCGACGGCAGCGTGATGACGTTGTGCGAGTGCGCCGCGCGGAAGACGCGTCCCTCCGCCGCGAAGCGATCGAGGTTGGGCGTCGTGCCGCGAGGGTTGCCGTCGAAGCTGGTCGCGTCGTAGCGCAGCGTGTCGATCGTGATGAGGACGACGTCGCGTGAGACCCGCGGGCGCGCCGTGGGCGGGGGCGCGGCGGAGGCCGTCGAGCCCGCGTGCTCCTCGGACTTCCGGCAGGCTGCGCCCATCATCGGCAGCAGCAACAGGGCGGCCGCGAGAATCGGGCCGGATCGTCTGTGCATCCGAGCGATCATCCGACCCGAAAAGCGGAAGGGCCCGCCCAGAATTCCCTGGACGGGCCCCTCGAAGAACAGGCTCGTTTCAGAAGGACATTCGAATGCCCAATCGGAGGATCCGTGGGCTCTGCGTCTCCTGGATCGTGTAGAACGCATCGTCCGTGGAGAACTCGCCGTTGTTGTAGGTCCCGACGCGCGAGTATCTCTGGAGGACCGTCGACGAATTGATGACGTTGAAGACCTCCGCCGCCGGCGTCACGGTGACCGGTCCTATCTGGAACGCCTTCTCCAGACGCAGATCGAGCTGATAGAGATTGTCCAGCCGGAAGTCCCCGACCTTTCCGATGAGCAGCTGCGGGCGGTTGGCCGCGACGTCATGCGTCGACGCACGCACGTACGGCAGGAACGGATACCCCTGCCGCCCGAAGAAGTTGGCCCCGAGGTTGATTCCGAGCGGGAACTGGTACAGCCCCGTGACGTTGAACTGCCAGTGGCTGTTGATGAAGAGGTACGCCTTCGAGGAGTAGCCGACGGCGAGCGTGTCGTTCGTGTTCTGGCCGCCCAGCGCCCAGAGGTTGTTGGGATCCTTGACCGATTCGGGCCCGACGAATTGTCGGAAATCGTTCCAGCCGAAGCTCGCCCGCATCATCCAGTTGTGCGACAGGCGTTTGACGACCGAGAGGTCGGCGCCCAGGTATCGCTGGTGGGCTCCCGGCCGGTTGTAGAGCAGGACGCCGCTCGGAGAATCCGACAGCGTCAGCCCGTAGAAGGGCTCGCTGAAGTCGTGGTTGACTCCATTGATCGTGAAACTTCCCGTTGCGTTGTCCAGGAACTCGTACGTCGAGGCGTCGGTGCCCTGTTGGATCGTGTCCTGCAGGTCCTTCGTATATCGGTACGTGAAGGTGCCCGAGACCGCAAAGTCGTTGGTGATCTGGTGGTCCGCGCCGAGCGTGAACTCGTCCGTGACCGGCGTCGTGTAACCGGGCGCGATCTTGTTGGGCACGTTGGGCAGGACCGCGGGGTCGATGCCGTTGTAGAAGCGGCCCAAGGGATCGTTGATGTCGAACTCTCCGGGGTCGACGTGGTGGTTCCGGTTCGTGTCGGTCCAGTAGTAGTAGTAGCCGTTCGAGATCGGCACGCCGCTGCCGTAGTAGCTGACGAAGCCCAGCTGGTCGGCGAAGCGGCCGTAGGAGGCCCGCAGGATCGTCTCCTTCTTGTCCCCCATCGCGTAGCTGGCCGAGGCGCGAGGCTGCCAGTTCTGGTAGTTGAACTGCCAGTTCGGCGCGCCGTGGTACTCGACCTGCGGCAGCAGATCCGGATACGTCGGATTCGCGAACGAGGTGCCCGGGAGGTTGCGGCCGCGCTGGATGTCGTAGCGGACGCCGGCATTGAGCGTGAGGTTGCCCATCGTGATCGTGTCGCCGATCGTCCCGGTCCAGAACTCCGTCTTGAAGACCGTGCGGACGCCGCGCGAGATCAGCGCCGTCGCCGACGAGTACGAGTACTCGTAGCCCCAGATGTGATCGCCGGGCAGGCCGGTGGTCGAGTCCGCGATCTGCTGGCGGTAATTGAATCCGACCTTCAGCTCGTGGTTGAGGCTTCCCGTCGTGAAGAACTTCGAGACGCTCAGGTTGGCCTGCTTCTGCGGGTCCTTGGCGAGGTACGTGAACCAGGAGTTGTGCCAGGCGCCGTTCGGATGCGTGTCGTCGGCGTAGAAGTCGATCTGCGTGTTCGGATTCGGCGGGAAGTCCGAATAGTGCACGTTCTGGTAGTTCAGGAAGATGGAGGCGAAGAGGTCGGAGGAGAAGACGTGGTTGTCCTCGATCTTGTAGAAGTCGGTCGGGATGAGCCGCTCCGTCCGCGTCTCCGGCGGACGGCGCGTGACGTCGGCGCTCGAGATGTGCCCGTCCTCGGTCCGGTCGCTGCGCTGGTAGAAGAGGTTGAGCGCGTTCGAGTCCACGACCTGCCAGTTCAGCTTCGCGTTCCACGGTAGGAGCTTGACGGTCTGCGCGGCCGTCGTCGACTCCGTGTCCACCTGGGTCGGCAGGGTCGAGATGTCCTGGCGCGAACCGGCCGCCCACAGCCAGAGCTTGTCCTTGACGATCGGGCCGCCGACTTCGGCGCCCCACTCCCGGATGTAGCGGATCTGGTTCGTGTTGAACCCCTGATCGATCGCCTCCTGGGAGCGATTGTCGGACTGCCAGCTGTGCGACGCGTAGTTGTAGCGGGCCGAGCCCTTGAGCTCGTTGGTGCCGCGCTTGGTCACGACGTTGATCGTGACGCCGGAGTTCTCCTGCTCGAGCAGTGAGCCTCCGGTCGCGATCTCGACGTTCTGGAACGTGTCGAAGTCGAAGAACGTGTTCGTTCCGCCGTTCTGGCGGTTGAAGGGGGCGCCGTACGTGTTGTCGGTGATCGTCGAGCCGTCGACCTTGTAGGAGACGTTGCCCGAACCCTTGGTGATGAAGTCCGGGCCGCCCGTCACCGCGGAGGCCGCGCCGGCGACGTCGACCGTGTCGACCTGAACGCCGGGGACCTGTTGGATCAGGTTCCATACGTTGCGCGCGGTCGGGATCTCGGTCAGCTCGTCGTGCGAGAAGGTCGCGCCGGTCTCCACCTTGCGCGTGTCGATGAGCGGCGTCGCGCCGGAGACGACCACGTTCTCCTGGACGTTCGAGATCCGCATCTTGATCTCGACGTTGGAGCTCCTGCCGAGAACGACGATGACATTTTCCTGCGTCACGGTCGTGAAGCCGGGCATCGTCACGATGACGGAGTACTTGCCGGGCGGAACCTTGAGGAAGCGGAACTGCCCGCCGGCGTCGACCGTCGTCGTCTGCGGCGCGGCGGGACCGGTCAGCTGAGCCGTGCCGCCCGGAAGCGCCGAGCCCTGCTCGTCGGTCACCGTGCCGTAGACGTTACCGGTGTTGGTCTGGGCGGTCGCGTAGAGTCCAAGCCCGGCGAGCGCCACGAACCAGATGAGCACTCGAGCCAAGAAGGATCTCCACATAGACAACCTCCTCAAATGTGAGCTTGGGTCTCGGGGTCGCTTTGAATCCTTCGATCCATTCGCGCCAAGCACCTCGATTCGAATCGGCGAAACGTCCGGGTGATCGTTGCCGTTATGCTATCGCGGTTTACGGCGGACAGATCCAGCACAATCGTCTCGGCGGGACGCCGCTCTCGCGATTCAAAATCGTGTACGCGGCGAGCGCGATCGTCTCCGGGTGACCTGGAGTCAGGAGAGACTTCATGAACTTCTTGCGTCTTGTTTCCCTGCGTGTCGGCCTCGCCGCCGTGCTTCTCTTTCGGTTGGCCGCGTGCGCATCGTCGCCGGCGACTCCCGCCGCAGCCTCGGCCCCGCCGTCGGCAAACTCCGCTCGCGGGCATCTCCTGATCGTGGGCGGCGGACCGATTCCCGACGCGATCCTCCAGCGCTTCGTCGCGCTCGCCGGCGCAGGCCAGGCTCGCATCGCCGTGTTCCCGATGGCCTCGGAGGATGCGGACGCGGGAATCGAGCTGACCGAGGACTTCCGCAAGCTCGGCGCGAGCGCCGAACGTATCGTCCTGACACACGAGCAGGCGGATACGGAAGCCGCGGCGAAACGTCTCGAGGGCGTCACCGGAATCTGGTTCGGCGGCGGAGACCAGGTGCGCCTGACGGGGGCGCTGCGGGGAACGCGGACCGAGGGGGCGATCAAGGAGCGGTTCCGCGCCGGCGCCGTGGTCGGCGGGACGTCGGCGGGCGCGGCCGTGATGTCCTCTCCGATGATCACCGGCGACGAGAAGAAGCCCGGCGGCGACCGGCCGCTCGCGAAGGACTCGCCGGACGCGTGGATCACGATCGCGCGCGACGACGTTGCGACCGTGGACGGGTTCGACCTGATCCCGGGCGCGATCGTGGACCAGCACTTCGTGAGGCGGCGGCGCAACAACCGGCTGCTCTCCGTGGTCCTCGAGCATCCGGAGCGCGTCGGAGTGGGCATCGACGAGTCGACCGCCCTCGAGGTGTCGCCCGACGGGAGCTGGCGCGTGCTCGGCGCGAGCGTCGCCGTCGTCTTCGACGCCCGGAGCGCCCGCATCACGCCGCCCACGGCCAAGTCCCTGGGGGCAGAGGGCGTACGGCTGAGCGTGCTCCCGGCGGGCAGCCGCTTCGACCCGAAAACCGGCGAGGCCAGGCTTCCTTGAGGGGCCCTGGGGCGCTCCGCCGCCTAAGCCCTTCCTAAACGGGCCCTTCCGGAGAGCCGCCGGGCCATAGGCTCTCCGAGGGAGCCGGCGGGACTGCCGGAAAGATCGCCATGCGCAAGACCCTACTCGCGGTTGTCTTCGTCCTCGTTGCGGCCGGCCTCCAGGCAGAGGAGGTGGTCCTACCGGCGGTCGCCTCCGTCCAGGGCCTGAATCCGTTCTTCTCGGACGTGCGGGTCTTCAACACGTCGTACTCGACGAGCCTCACCGTCACCGCGACGTATCGCTGCTTCATCAGCTGCCCCGGCGGACTGCCCCAGATCACGATCAATCTCGCGCCGCGCCAGTCCAAGGCCTACGACGACATGGTCGCGAACGCCTTCGGATCGTCCAACTCGGCCGGGGGCGTGGAGTTCGACTTCAACGGAAACGAGGGCCAGCTGGTCGTAACGAGCCGCCTCTACTCGACGACGCCGGTGCCCACGGTCGGCATGTTCATCGCAGGCGTCGACTCCTCGAAGGCGCTTACGACGTCTGTTCTCACCTCGATCCGCAATGCCGGGACGGGCGCCGGGTTCCGCACCAACGCCGGGTTCTATAACGAGAACGCCATACCCGCGTCGGTGACGTTCCAGATCTTCGACGGCGGCGCGCCGATCGGGAGCGCCATCATCCAGACGGTGGGCGCCCACTCCGGGGCGCAAGTCAACAACATCTTCGGCGCCGCGGGCGTCGGCTCGACCGCGACGACGAACGCCACCATCGTGGCGACCTCGGCGACCGCAGTCTTCTCCTACGCGGCGGTCATCGACAACAACACGACCGACCCCATCTTCGTCTCGGGCTCGGCCGACCCGCCGGCGCAGGCGACCGCGCCGCAGACCCGCGTCGTGCACGTCGGACGCGGCGGGACCAACTTCGTCGACGACGTCAGCGGCAACAACACCACGACGATCAACGTCGGCGACACGGTGAACTGGGTCTGGGAGGGTGATCTCATGCACGGCTCGGACTCCGGCTCGTGCGTCAGCGGGGGCGGCGGGAACCCTTACGGAAACGTGCATCCGGAAGGGTACGGCGGCGGCTGCACGCCCGCGGGGGTCTGGTCCGCCGGCACGCACTCGGCGCCGTTCTCCTATACGTACACGTTCACGCAGAGCGGCACGTACAAGTACTTCTGCGACGTCCACCAGAGCGCGATGACGGGAAAGGTGGTTGTCAATCCGGGGGCG